>OATT01000925.1_pt1 | contig 20560 bp, 25 predicted proteins | sample 1476071 | NCBI WGS metagenome assembly OATT01 (sample SAMEA2579989, study PRJEB22360) | human gut metagenome | biome: human gut; feature: human-associated habitat; material: faeces | place: Denmark | collected 2008/2010 | reverse complement strand
GATTAATACTTAAAAAAATATATATAAAATTTTTTAAATAAATTTCGCAAAAAGTATTTACAAACATAGAAAAGAGGTATATACTGGCATTACTTCAAAAAGTTGAAGTAATAAATTAAAAAGTTTTAAGTAAATAAAAATATAGGAGGAAATATAAATGTTTGAACAGGTGAAGGATGCATTAGTAGAATCTTTAAATATTGATGGAGGAGATATTCAATTAGAGTCTAATCTAAAAGATGATTTAGGAATTGATTCATTAGCTGCTGTTGAATTATCTTTAGATTTAGAAACAGAATTTGATGTAGAAATTTCTGATGAGGAATTAGCTGCTTTAGTCAGTGTTGAAGATATTGTGAAATTAATTGAATCTAAACAATAAGCTAAGTTATCTTAGCTTATTTTTCTAAGGAGGAAAGTGTTATATATGGATACTGAAAAGATAAAATCAATCATAAAGATGTTTGAAGAAAGTCAAATATCTAAAATGGACCTTACTGATGGAGACATGCATATTACATTAGAAAAAGATATGGAACCTGTAGAGGTTGTGAGAAAAGTCAAAGCCCCTGTCTATCAGGAAACTGAAACCAAAGAACCACAAATGCAAGGAACACCAATGAAAAGTCCTTTAGTAGGAACATATTATCAGGCAAGTGGTACTGATCAAAGTCCATTTGTTAAAGTTGGTGATCATGTGAATGTTGGTGATACAATTTGTATTATTGAAGCCATGAAAGTTATGAATGAAATTAAAGCAACAACTGGTGGAACTGTTTTATCTATCAATGTCAATGATGGGGAAACTGTTGAATATGATCAAGTTTTAATGATGATAGGGTAAGGTGAGTTCATGATTGAAAAATTATTAATTGCGAATCGTGGTGAAATTGCTGTTCGTATTATCAGAACATGTAAGGAAATGGGAATTCAAACTGTAGCAGTCTATTCAACAGCAGATAAATCATCATTACATGTTCAATTAGCAGATGAAGCTGTTTGTATTGGTGGACCATTAGCCAATGATTCCTATTTAAATATGAATGCAATTATTCAGGCAGCATGTAATACAGGGTGTGATGCAATTCATCCTGGGTTTGGATTCTTGAGTGAAAATAGTCAGTTTGCAAGATTGGTTATCCAATGTGGACTCATTTGGGTTGGACCATCGCCAGAGATTATTGATATGCTTGGGAATAAAGCAGAAGCGAGAAAACTCATGAAAGAAGCAGGTGTTCCAGTTATTCCAGGGTCTAAGGAAATTATTGATTCTGTCGAACATGGTCAAAATATTGCTGTGGATTTAGGTTATCCTGTTATGATTAAAGCTAGTAATGGCGGTGGTGGTCGTGGTATGCGTATTATTCAAAATGAGGAAGAGTTTGAAAAACAATATCAGAATGCCAAATCAGAAGCAAAAGCATGTTTTGGAGATGATGAAGTTTATCTAGAAAAATATATTGAAAATCCGAAACATATTGAAGTTCAAGTGGTTGGAGATCAATATGGGCATGTGATTCATTTATTTGAACGTGATTGCTCATTTCAAAGACGTCATCAAAAAATGATTGAAGAAGCACCATGTCATATACTTAAGAAAAATGTAAGAGAAAAATTATTTGAAGATGCATTGAAAGCTTGTCATCATGTTGGTTATAACAGTGTTGGAACGATTGAATTTCTTTTAGATAAACATGGAAATTATTATTTCATGGAAATGAATACAAGAATTCAAGTTGAACATCCCATTACTGAAATGATTTGTGGTATAGATTTAATCAAATTACAGTTAAAGATGGCAGAAGGTTTAAAGATGCCTTACCAACAAGAGGATATCCAACAAAATGGCTATGCATTGGAATGTCGTATTAATGCTGAAGATATGAAAAGAGATTTTGCACCTACACCTGGTAAGATATCTTTTATGCATTTACCTGGAGGGAGAGGAGTACGTGTGGATAGTGCCATGTATAATGGATGTGAAATTTCACCATATTATGATTCAATGATTCTCAAATTGATTACTTTTGCACCTACTCGTCTTGAATGTATTAAGAAAATGCGAGCAGCATTAAGTGAAGTGATTATAGATGGTATTTCAACAAATACAGAGTTTCATTATTATGTTTTACATTCTAAGGATTTTATTGATGGAAGTTATGATACGGGATTCTGTGAAAAGTTTATAAAGGAGTTGAAAGATAATGGATCAGTTGTTTAAAAAGAGAAACCAAGAATTAAAAGAATTTTCAGCTTGGTTAAAGAGACATAAACCAAAAGAGAAAAAAGAGGTTCCAGATAATATCTTTAAACAATGTGATGCCTGTCATGAATCACTTCCTTATTTTTCATTAGTAGAGAATGATTATGTTTGTCCAAAATGTGGTCATCATATGAAAATTAGTGCAAGACAAAGAATAAGAGACTGGGTGGATGATGGAAGTTGGCGAGAATATTTTGAAAAAGATACATCATCAAATATAGATAATTTTCCTGGCTATGATCAAAAACTGCATAAAGCAAAGATGGTAACTGGTATGAATGAAGCAGTCATTGTAGGGATTGGTCAAATAGACAGTCAAAAAGTTGTCCTATGTATCATGGATTCTCATTTTATGATGGGGAGCATGGGCAAAGTTGTTGGTGAAAAGATTTGTAAAGGTGTTGAATTGGCTATAAGAAAAAAATTGCCACTGATTATTAGTTGTACAAGTGGTGGAGCACGTATGCAAGAAGGTATAGATTCATTGATGCAAATGGCAAAAGTCAGCAGTGCATTAAAACGATTTTCAAATCTCGGAGGTTTGTATATTACTTTGTTAACCCATCCGACAACAGGTGGCGTGAGTGCGAGTTTTGCAATGCTTGGAGATATTATTATTTCAGAGCCAAATGCTTTAATTGGTTTTGCAGGAAAACGTGTGATTCAAGATACTTTAAAACAAGAATTGCCTGAAGGATTCCAAACTGCAGAGTTTCTGTTAGAAAAAGGTTTTTTAGATATGATTGTTGAAAGAAAAGATTTAAAGAAAGTATTCTCTGACTTGTTGAGAATGCATGGAGGGAAGTTATGAGCCTCATAGATAATGAAAGAAAAATAAAAGAACTCCAAGCTCATTTAATCACATTAGAGGCTGGAGAAGAATATGATTTACTTACAAATGAAATTGATGAATTGATAAAAGCAACTTATGATAATCTCACAGCATGGGATCGTGTTTGTCTTGCAAGACATCCCTCACGACCAAAAGCGAGTGATTTTATTGAAGGACTGTTCCATGATTTTTATGAGTTGCATGGTGATCGTTATTATGGAGATGATAAGGCTATTATTGGTGGTATCGGTTATTTCCATGATATGCCTGTAACTGTTATTGCTCAAGCTAAAGGTAAAACTTTACAAGAAAATTTAGATAGAAATTTTGGGATGTGTAATCCAGAAGGATATCGTAAAGCTTTACGTTTAGCAAAACAGGCAGAAAAATTTCATCGACCTATTATTACTTTTGTTGATACAGCAGGAGCCTATCCAGGAATTGAAGCGGAAGAGCGTGGACAGGCGCAAGCCATTGCAGAATGTTTATATACTTTTTCTGATATAAAAACACCAGTTATTTGTGTTGTGCTTTCAGAAGGTGGCAGTGGAGGAGCATTGGCACTCAGTGTTGCTGATCGCATTTGTATGTTAGAAAATGCAGTTTATTCTGTTCTCTCACCAGAAGGATTTGCCAGTATCTTATGGAAAGATGAAACGCGTTCTCAAGAAGCTGCTGAAGTCATGAAATTAACATCTTATGACTTATATCATAAAGGTATTGTTGATTATTTAGTGAAAGAGCCAACTGGTGGAATGCAAAATGATCTCAAACTTGTTCTCCATGATTTAGATCGCTATTTATGGGATGAATTCAAAAGATTAAAAACGATGAAAGAAAAAGATATGTTAGAAAAACGTTATGAGAAATTTCGTCAGATGGGAAGAATGTCATGAATCGTATCAAAATATTAGGAAGTGGTTTGGCTAGAGGGAGTCAGAAAGTAACAAACTTTGATTTAGAAAAAAGAGTCGAAACAAACGATGAATGGATTGTTCAAAGAACAGGAATAACAAGTCGTTATATAAGTGAAACTGAAAATACCAGTGATTTAGCTGTCCGTGCATCATTGCATGCTATTGAGAATGCTGGTCTTCAAAAAGAAGATATCCAAGTCATTATTGTTGCAACAATGACACCTGATAGTATGACACCATCAACAGCTTGTTTGGTTCAAGCAAAACTAGGTTTAAATGATTATCCAATATTGGCATTTGACTTGAATGCAGCATGCAGTGGTTTCTTATATGCTTTTCAATTAGCTTGCGATTTGTTAAATCGTTATGAGCATATTTTGGTGATTGGAAGTGAAACTTTAAGTAAGATTATCAATTGGGATGATCGTAGTACTTGTGTTTTATTTGGAGATGGAGCTGGTGCAATGATTGTGACGAAAGGACAGTCACAATTATATCATTATGCCAATAGTGAAGGAGATTTAGATGGTGTTTTAAAAACTGAGGGTCTTCCTCTGGTTCATCATTTACAAAATCAGTTACCAACGGTTGGTTTTTTAACAATGCAAGGAAATGATGTTTTTAGATTTGCTGTGAGAGTTTTAAAAGAGTCCATTGAAAATGTCCTTGAGCAGGCACATTTAACAATTGAAGATATAGACTTGATTATTCCTCATCAAGCCAATTATCGTATTATTAATCATGTTGCAAAAAGAATGAAGATTGATATTTCTAAATTCTATATGAATTTACAAGATTATGGAAATACATCAGCAGCAAGTATTCCTATTGCTTATGCAGAAGCCTGTGAAAAAGGATTGATGAAAGATTGTAAGCGAGTTATCTTGGTAGGATTTGGATCTGGTTTAACTTATGGAGCAACATTGATTAATCAAGTAGGAGGAGAAGATTGTGTTAAATAAATTATTAAATATTAAATATCCCATTATTCAAGGGGCTATGGCAAATATTGCAACAGCTGAGTTTGCAGCTTGTGTTTCTCAGTGTGGTGGTTTAGGTATTATTGCGACTGGATCTTTGTCAGCAGAACAAACACGTATTGAAATTCAAAAGTGTAAGCAATTAACAAATCAACCATTTGGAGTTAATATTATGTTGATGAATCCATATGCAAGTGAAATTGTTGATGTCATTATTGAAGAAGGAGTTCCAGTTGTCACAACAGGTGCAGGAAATCCAGGAGCATATATGGCGAAATTTAAAGAAGCAGGAATTAAAGTCTTTCCAGTTGTGCCAAGTGTTGGACTTGCGAAGAGAATGGAACGTGCTGGAGCTGATGCTTTGATTGTTGAAGGTGGCGAATCAGGCGGTCATGTTGGTGAAATGACAACAATGGCTTTGGTTCCTCAAGTTGTTGATGCTGTCAATATTCCAGTCATTGCAGCAGGTGGTATTGCAGATGGTCGTGGGATGATTGCAGCATTTGCATTAGGCGCTTGTGGTGTTCAGGTAGGAACATGTTTATTGGTTGCTGATGAATGTCCAATTCACGAGAATTATAAAGAAGCAGTCATAAAAGCAAAAGATACAGATACAGTTGTGACTGGAAAAAGTGTCAATACACCTGTCCGTAGTCTTAAAAATCAAATGACAAGAGAATATCTGAAGTTAGAAGGTCATATTGAAAGTCGTGAAGAATTAGAAAAATTGACATTAGGTGGTTTGAGAAAAGCTGTTCATGATGGTGATGTGAAAACAGGCTCAGTCATGATGGGACAGATTGCTGGAATGATTCAAGAGAAGAAACCTATGCAGCAAATTTTAAATGAAATGATGGAATCAACAGAAGCAGTTTATCAATCATTATCAAAAGTGATGGAGGAAATCTAAATGATTCAAATACAAGATAAATTTTTAAATATTCCTCTTATCCAAGGTGGTATGGGGGTTGGTGTCTCGCTTTCTTCATTGGCAGGAAATGTTGCCAAATGTGGTGGTATGGGTGTCATCAGTGCTGCTCATCCAGGTTATAATTTTGAAGGTTTTAGAAAAGACCCAACAGCAACGAGTTGTCGTGCTATCAAGTATCATATTCAACGTGCCAAGGAGATTGCTGAAGGTAAGGGACTGATTGGGGTCAATATTATGGTTGCAGGAAATGGCTATGAAGAATTGGTCAAAGCATCTGTTGAAGGTGGCTGTGATGCGATTATCTCCGGTGCAGGACTGCCATTAGATTTACCAAAGTACGCAAAAGGAAAAGCCTTGCTTGCTCCCATTGTTTCAAGTGGAAAGGCGGCCAGATTGATTGCGAAAGTATGGGAAAAACGTTATCAGTATACACCGGATTTTGTGGTTATTGAAGGAAGTAAAGCAGGTGGACATCTTGGCTTTAAAAAAGAAGATTTATTAGCTGGAACTTGTCAAAAACTTGAAGATATTTTAGAAGATGTCAAAAAAGAACTCGCTCCTTTTCAAGAAAAATTTAAAAAATCAATACCTATCTTTGTTGCTGGTGGAATTGATTGTGGAAAGAAAATAGCTGAGTTTATCAAAAGAGGAGCAAGCGGTGTTCAAATTGCAACACCATTTATTGCCACTTATGAATGTGATGCATCTCAAGAATTTAAAGATATGGTTATCAATGCAACGAAAGAAGATATTGAACTTGTGAAAAGTCCAACTGGCTTTCCTGGTCGTGCCATTGTCAATGAATTTGTTAAGAAAACAAGAAATCGTGGAAATGTTTGTATGAAAAGCTGTTTGGATTGTATGATTCCTTGCAATCCAAGTGATACACCTTATTGTATTAGTGAAGCTTTAATTCAAAGTGTTTCAGGAAATGTCAATAATGGTTTGGTCTTTGTTGGAACACAGGCGGCTGATATTCATTGCATGAAACATGTTCATGAATTGATTCAAGAGTTGATGCAGGAAATGGAGGACAATTTATGAAAATAGGATTTATATTTGCTGGTCAAGGGGCTCAGTATGTTGGAATGGGAAAAGAACTTTATGATCATTTCCCAGAAGCCAAAGCTGTTTATGATCAGGCACAAATTGATATTGATGTCAAGAAGGTATGCTTTGAAGGACCAGAAGATATTTTAAATGAAACATCTTATGCACAGCCATGTATACTGACAACATCACTTGCAATTGCTAAAGTTGTAGAAGCACATGGGATCAAACCAGATTATGTTGCTGGATTATCTTTGGGGGAATATTCAGCCTTAGCTTATGCAAATGCAATGAGTATAAGTGATGCCATTAAAATTGTTAGAGCTAGAGGTCAAATTATGAGTGAAGCTTTACCAGCTAAAACAACATCTATGGCTGCTGTTTTAGCTATGGAAGCCAAAAAGATTCAAGAAGTGATTGAAGATATTGATGGGGTGACAATTGCCAATTATAATTGTCCAGGCCAAATTGCGATTACAGGTTATAAAGAAGCTATTGAAGTCGCTTCTGAAAAATTAAAAGAGGCTGGAGCAAAGCGAGTGATTCCATTAAAGGTATCAGGGGCATTTCATTCACCGCTATTGGAAGCAGCTTCACAAAAATTAAAAATAGAATTAGGGAAATATGATTTAAATGTACCTGAAATACCAGTTGTTTATAATATTTCTGGACAAGAAGAAAATGGGAATCTTATTGATATATTAACAAAACAAATCAAATCAAGTGTTTATTTCTATCAATCATTACAATATATGATTGGACAAGGTGTAGAAGCTTTTATTGAAATAGGTCCTGGAAAAGCATTAAGTGCATTTGTGAAAAAGACAGATAGAAATATTCCAGTTTATAGTGTTGATAGTATAGAAAGCTTAAACAAAATGTTAGGAGCGTTAAAAGATGAATAAAGTTGCAGTAATTACGGGTGCAAGTCGTGGTATTGGGAAAGCTATTGCTTTGAAGTTTGCTAAAGAAGGATATCGTGTTGTGATTAATTATCGTGGAAATGAAGAAAAAGCGAATAAAGTGAGACAGGAATGTATGGCACTAGGAGTTGATGCTATGCTTTATCAGGCTGATGTCTCTCATTTTGAAGAAATGGATGCTATGATGAAAGCTGTCAATGAGAATTATGGACGGATTGATGTTCTTGTGAATAATTCAGGGATTACAAAAGATAACCTTTTATTAAAGATGAATACTGAAACGTTCATGGATGTTATTGATGTGAATTTAAAAGGGACTTTTCATTCAATAAAAGCTGTATCGCGTATTATGATGAAACAAAGATCAGGTGTTATCATTAATATGGCAAGTGTTATAGGGTTAATTGGAAATCCTGGTCAAGCCAATTATGCAGCAAGTAAAGCAGGTGTGATAGCTCTCACAAAAACAGTTGCAAAAGAGTTGGCACCAAGACATATACGTGTCAATGCGATTGCACCAGGTTTTATTGAGACTGATATGACAGATGTTTTAAATGAAACAATGAAAGAAAATATCTTAAAAAATATTCCATTACAAGCAATGGGAGAAGCAGAAGATGTTGCAAATCTGGCTTACTTTTTAGCCAGTTCAGATGCGAAATATATTACTGGCCAAGTCATCAATGTTGATGGCGGTATGGTGATGTAAGGAGGAGTTCATGATGGAAAAAAGAAGAGTTGTTATCACTGGAATGGGTGCTGTTTCACCAATTGGAAATACAGTAGAACAAACATGGAAAAGTATTCAAGATCAAGTTTGTGGAATTGATACGATTACTCATTTTGATACAACAGATTATAAGGTCAAACTTGCTGGTGAAGTGAAAGAATTAGATATGGAACTGTATTTTACCAAAAGAGAGTTGAAGTTTAATGATCGATTTACACAATTTGCGAGAATTGTTGCCAAGCAGGCTATTGAAGATGCTCATTTGAATTTAGAAAATATTAATCAAGATCGTTTTGGTGTGATTATTGGTTCAGGTATTGGTGGTGTTGAGTCAATTGAAAAAGCTGAACAATCTTTAATGAATAGAGGACCCTCTAAGGTGTCTCCCTATTTTATTCCTATGACTCTTATTAATCTGGCAGCAGGTAGTGTTGCGATTGATTTAGGGGCAAAAGGACATGTTTCTTCAGTTGTGACTGCTTGTGCAGCTGGGACAAATGCGATTGGAGAAGCGTTTCATAAAATTAGAGATGGTTATGAAGATGTGATGATTGCTGGCGGAAGTGAAGCTTCAATTACACCATTAGCTGTTGCAGGATTTGCTTCTATGAAAGCTTTGCATACAGGTGAGGATAAAAATCGTGCCTCTATTCCTTTTGATAAAGACAGAAGTGGCTTTGTTATGGGGGAAGGTGCAGCAGTTCTTGTCTTAGAAGATTTAGAACATGCCAAAAAACGTGGAGCCAAAATTTATGGTGAAGTTGTTGGCTATGGAGCAACTTGTGACGCTCATCATATCACAGCTCCATTAGATGATGGTAGCGGTGGTGGAAAAGCAATGCTTGCAGCTATGCGTGATGCGTCTCTAGAACCTAAAGATATTGACTATATTAATGCCCATGGAACAAGTACACCATTAAATGATAAAACAGAAACAGCAGCAGTTAAATATGCTTTTTTAGAAAGTGCTCAAAATGTGAGTATGTCTTCTACAAAATCATATACTGGACATTTGTTGGGTGCAAGTGGGGCATTAGAGTCAGTTATTTGTATAAAAGCATTACAGGATGGATATTTACCAGCTACAATTCATTATCAAGAAAAAGATGAAGAATGTGATTTAGATATTATTGCGAATGATGCTAAAGTCAAAGATATTCATTATGCTATGAATAATTCACTTGGATTTGGTGGTCATAATGCTTCATTAATTTTTAAGAAGTGGGAGGAATAAAAGATGTTATATAATTCTAATGAAATTCAACAGATCATTCCTCATCGTTACCCATTTTTGTTAGTTGATTGTATTGAGAGTATCAGTGAGGATGGGAAAACAATTATTGGCAGAAAATGTGTAACAGCTAACGAAATGCAGTTTTTAGGACATTTTCCAGATAAACATGTCATGCCAGGAGTACTTATTATTGAAGCACTTGCTCAAACTGGATGTGTACTGCTTCTTTCTAAAGCAGAAAATAAAGGAAAGATTGGATATTTTGCTGGTATCAATAAAGCAAGATTTAAAAAGCAAGTCATTCCAGGTGATGTCTTAACTATGAAAGTAACTTTAACAAAAGAAAAAGGCGGAATCTATTTTGCCGCCATTGAAGCCAAGGTTGAGGATCAAATTGCTGTTGTTGGTGAAATTATGTGTGCTGTTGGTGATTAGTTTTACGAATACTTACTTCACCAGATTTTAAAATCTTTTGTTTGCCATCAACAAGCAATGTTAAACTTGCATCATCATTAATTGATGAGACATAAGCAGGATAAGATGTATTATTTTCATAAACAGTTATGTCCTGATGAAGAACATATGAGTATCGACGATAGTCATCTAAAAAAGATAAATAAGAAAGTTTTGTATAATCATCATAGAAGATATTTAAAAAATCTATGATGATTTTTTGTCGCTGCACTTGTTTGTCACAGAAATCTTCTAAACATCCTGCAATATGCTGTAAATCAGCAGGCATAGGGTCATGATGAACATTGATGCCAATACCTACAATCATAGTTTCTATTTGTGCGGTATTCATATCTATTGTTGCCTCACATAGTATACCTGCAACTTTGAAATCATTGATCATAATATCATTAACCCATTTGATCTGTGGTGATAATGGATAGTTTTTTTGAATAGCTTTTATTGCTGCAACTGCACAACAGGCAGTGATTTTTAAAGAATCATAAATAGAAAGAGTAGGTTTTAGCATAAAGGAAAGATAAATACCTTTTTGCTTTGGTGAGTAAAATGATCTTCCATTTCTTCCTTTTCCATTTGTTTGAGAATCAGCAATAATGATGTCTCCTTGCTGATAAGCATGTGATTTCATATGCTGATTTGTTGACTCAATTTCATCAAAATAGTCAATGTTTTGATAAAAAGGATGAAGTTGTTTTTTGATATCATCAATAAATATAATGTCATTATTTTGTGTTAAACAATATCCTTTTTTTGTAGATGTTTCTATTTGATAGCCTTTCTCTTTTAAACCTTTTATATAGGTAGATATTGTCATCCGTGAGACATGAAGTTTTTCACTGATGTCTTGTCCGGAAATGTAATGACCTTGATGATTTGTTAGTATTTTTAATATTTGATTTTCCATGTCTTTATTATAACGAATAATCTTATGATTTTAAAGAACAATCACATCAATGACGACTTTATAACCATTGTTATCAGAGAAAATACATATCAATGACTTAATGTAAAATTAAGTTGTTCTATACAATAGAAAAGAAAGTATTTCTATTCAATTAGAGATAACTTTTTAAATGTTATTTAATAAAGCAAAGAAGGGTGGTAGAATTATGGAGTTATGTCAGAGTCCTGAAAATGTTTCGTTATTATTTGCTCGATGGCGAGCAACACTTATTTATTCTTATTTACAGGTATGTATGGGAGAGTGTTATGTGAATGAAAATGATAATCCCAAGTCTGTCCAAATTGTAGTTGCGGATTTTGTTTATTATGCTAGTATTCTAAATATAGAATTGGTTTGAAACATTCATTGTGATTTCAGCATTGCTGTACCACAAACTGAAGAATGGTCAAGCTTAATTAAAGAAGTTGATGGGAATCAAGCCATTAAAAAATAGATATGTTTTGTTAAAAGAGGGAAACATATTTGATAGGGAGTATTTGGAATATATTGTTCAACAATTGAATCAATCATATGAAATAAAAAATATAGATGCAAATTTATATCAACAAATTTTATCATCCTTTTCGTGGTTTATGTTCACAATTTGAGAGTGATGAAGATTATTTAAAACATGGATGAGGTGTCGTCACTCTTGATTATGGAGAAGTGATTGCAAGGGCATCTTCTTACACATATTATAATGATGGAATTAAAATAGAAATTTGTATCCAAGTTGAGATACTCATAATAAAATATCATTGGCTCTTGCTGAAAAATTAGATTATCATTTTGATAGAGCATATCCTGTATATGAAATTACAAATCCAGCTTTCTAATAATCTTTATTCATATTTATAAAACAAAAGATAAACTATACATTTGTGATGAGAAAGTGTAAAATAGTAATAAGAAATGGGGACGATAGAATGGCTACTTATGAAGATGCTTTAGATAATGTGACATTGCAGGCAAGTAAGATTGTTGCCCGTAAAAATACTGTTAATCTTGTTGAAGATTTGTATAATGTCATTTGTGAAAAGTGTGAAAATGGTGATTTCATAAATGAGCTTAATGGTATTGAAAGAGTTTTTTATCTTTGTCAAACATTTAGTCTTGAAATGAATAATGGTGGAATTCACCATTATTATGAAAACAATGCTGGAAACTTTGCTAATGAAACAGTTGAAGCATTAACTGCAATTGGAGCGACCCACACTGCATTGATTTTAGATAAAGGAAACGGTCTCTTTAAAGAAGGCGTTGTTCCTGAGGATAGAGAATCTAGAATTGAAGAATTAGGGAGTCTTGATTATTCTGAAGTGACATGGTTATTTGATGAACTGGATAATCAGTTTTATGAGTATAATGATGATATATCAGCATTAAATTTAAAATATGTTTTAATAAATAAAGAAGCATTCATGTAAATGTTGTTATTTGTGAAGAAAATAGATATAATATGGACAAGAGGTGAATATGAATGGATTATTTTGACAAGATTAAGGATAGACTAAGTAGTAAATTAAAAGGGAAAGAATTAACGAAAGAATCTTCATTTAAAGAATTAGGAATTGATTCTTTAGATTTAGTTGACTTGGTTTTTGAATTGGAAGAAGAAATTGGCGTTGAATTTCAAGATGAAGAGTTGTTGAAAATTTCAACAGTGCAAGATCTTTTAGATTTAATTGATTCTAAGAAATAGGGGATAGTGTATCCTCTATTTTTGTTTAGGAGGGAATATATGATTTATCAAGTAGACCATGAAAAACAAGCGGTATCTATTCAAAACATTGAGAATGAACATATGTATATAGGAATGATGACATTAGATGAATTAAAGGATTGTCATCATTATTTTGGAATTTCTCAAAGATCTATTAGGAGATGTGAGGAAACATCATCATTAAATCAAAATATTATTATTCCACATAATACTTATTATTATGGATTAATTAATTTAATTAATGCGAGAGATGTTTTTGTTAAAAAAGATTCACTAGCATTTTTCATATTTAAAAATCTTTTTTTAGTTGTTGTTTTAGATGATGAAGATAAACATATTAGCGAAGTTTTTCAATCATCAAGTGACTATGTTTTAGAGCGTGGTGTTTCTATTACGCGATTGGTTTATTATTTTTTAAGTGAATTGATTTCTAAAGATTATGAATATATTGAAGAATTACAAGAAGAAATAGAAGAGTTGGAAAGCCAAGATGATGAAGAAAAGTCTTTAACATTTACAAACAGTTTAAGACAATTAAATAAAGAATTGTTATTGCTTCGCACTTATTATGATAATCTTGTTATTATAGGTGAAGAATTGCAAATGAATCATCACCATGTTTTTGAAGAAGATGATATGCGTTATTTTGAAATCTTTACAAGGCGAATAGAACGTTTTGCTGATAATGTTCAAATGTTAAGAGAATTATTAAATCAGGCAAATGAAGCTCATCAATCTAAATTAGATTATAAGCTCAATAAGACAATGCAGTTTTTTACTGTGGTCACGACTATATTTATGCCTTTAACTCTCATTGCTGGCTGGTATGGAATGAATTTTACCAATATGCCAGAACTTAGGGCACCATATGGATATATTACAGTTATAGGTGTAAGTATAATAGTTGTTGTATCACTTGTTTTTTGGTTTAAGAAAAAGAAATTTTTTTAAAAGGAGTATAAAAAGAGTTTGTTCTTATCTAAGAATAAACTCTTTGTTATTTTTTTGTCAATAAAAATGAAATATATAAATATATATTGAAAAATACTTGTCAGATGAGATGAATGACTATATGGTTTAGTATAAATAAGATATAATAGATTTATAAAGTTTCATAATGAGAAAATAAATATCTAATTGAGAAAAAAACAAGGTGTCATTCTTAAAAAAGAATATAATAAAAACATATAGGAGGAAATATATGAAATATCAATTAATCGCATGTGATTTAGATGAAACTTTATTAAATAGTCAACATACAATCTGTCAAAGGAACATAGATCTTATTCAAAAAGCAAAAGAGATAGGGGTTAAGTTTGTTCCTGCAACAGGAAGATTATATACTGCTGTTGAAGATGTTTTAGAGATGCTAGATTTAGCAAATCAGACAGATGAATATGTATTGTCTGCAAATGGTGGGATTATTTCAGAAAATAAGAATCATCGATTACTAAAATGTGAGAAACTTACTTTTCAAAAGGCAAAGGAACTTTTTGAATTTGGAGTGGATAAAGATGTCTGTATACAAATGCATACATTAGAAGGCGTTTATCTTTATCATTTAAATGATGATGAAAGGAAAAGAGTAGATGGTCAAAAATTAAAATATACAGTTCTAGAAGAAGATAACATAGATTTTATGAAAGATTTTCATATTATCAAAGTGCTTTATCAATCAACGGATATTCCATATTTAGAAGCATTAGAAAAACAAATGATTGCTATATTTGATAAACAAATATCTGCGAGTTATTCATCAGGACGTTATCTGGAAATGAATAAAATTGGTGTTAACAAAGGTCAAGGACTTATTGATTTAGCAGAGATTCTTCAAATACCTATTGAAGCAACAATTGCAGTTGGTGATCATTATAATGATTTAGATATGTTGAAAGTTGCTGGTTTATCAGTTGCTGCAGGAAATGCAATTGATGATATTAAATCTGTTTGTGATTATACAACTCAAGCGAATCATAATGAAGGTGTCGTAGCAGAGTTAATTGAAAAGTTTATTCTTGAATAGAGGGGGCTTTTTTATGGATCAATTCTTTATTGAGATTTATGAGAGTATTGTTTATCAATGGATTGTTATGAATCAGAATACCTATAAAAAAAGTGGTATTCACTTTCATATTGATCAAAATGATCCTAATAAGCTTGTTTTTATCAGTGATGAATTGAAAGGGGATATTTATTTTTGGACAAATCATCATATTATTGAAGAAACGATTGTTAATAAAGATGGTGATATTACGTTTTATCTTCATTTTAAAATTATTAATCTTGCATCAACAAAGAAATTTATACAAGATTTTATAAATCAATTAATGTATAGTCAGCAACCTAAACGTATTGGTATGAGTTGTAGTTGTGGCATTACATCTTCAGTCTTTGTAGAAAGAATTCAAGAATTAAGTCAGATGTTGCATCTGCCATATTCTTTTGAAGTCGTTCCCATCTATTCTATAGAGCAAGTTTACTCAAAATATGATATGATTATATTAGCACCACAAACATCATATTTAGAGCCTAAAATAAAAGCAATCTGCCATAAGGAATGTTATATTATGAGTATAGATGCTTCTGTTTTTGCAACAAGTAATTATCAACAGGCTTTGATTATGATACAGGAGACATTGGGATAGGGAGGAAGACTATGGATATTGTTATTTCTAGAATACTTAAATATTTAAATGGTTGTTTAGATAATGACCATATGTATCAAATTGGTTTGTTCATTGTTCGTCATTATGTTGATATGGAAGATTATTCTTTAGAGCGGTTAATGAAAGAAGGTCAATTTAGTGAAGCAGAGGTTTTAGACTTTTGTGTCCACTTAGGTTTTCATACATATGAAGATTTCCAAGAACAATTATTGGCCGATTATATGTTACGTATCTCACAAATTCGTGCAAGAATGCTTGGAACATCAGCAGAACAGATGTTAGAGCAGTTAGATATATCTTATTCACGCGATGAACTGGTGCAAACTCTAGAAACAATTTGTGAATATATTTTTAAACATCGTCGTGTCATTATTATTGGGGCTTTATATCCAATGAGTATTGCAGTTGATTTTCAGACAGATTTTATTACTTTTGGTAAAGAAGTTATTGAATTTCATCATTTTGATAAAGATTTTCGTTTTCAAGAAGAAGATCTTGTTATGTTTATAAGTGCGACAGGTAGAACTTTGGATGCTTATATAAAGGAAAATAAAGATTTGAATATTTGTGATGCAAATATTGTATTGATGACACAAAATGTGAAGTATCGAAATTTTGAAAATATATGTGCAGATTATGTTATTCAAGTTCCAGGTAAATTTGATGGTATTCAGTTTAATTATCAAATTATGCTGTTGTTTGATATTTTAAGAATTTATTATTATCAAAAATATTATATTTAGGAGTAGTATATGAAAAATATAAAAGCAATTATGTGTGATGTGGATGGTACATTATTAACAGATGATGGTGTGGTTTCACCATTCACTATAGAAATGATTAAAAGAGTCAGAGAAAAAGGGATTTTGTTTGGATTATCAACAGGAAGAGATGTTAATAGTGTACAAACATTACTAAAAACATGGGGAATAGATGGTTTGGTTGATTCTATTGTGGGAACAGGTGGTGCTGAAATCTATGATTATGTAATGAATGTAGAAAAGTCAAGTTATCCTTTAGCAGGAGCACTTATTCAAGATATTATTAAACATTTTGAAGATATGGATGTGAATTTTGCGATTCCTTATGAAGGTATATTATTTGCTCCTCGAGATGACCGTCATATTCAGATGTTAGCAACTGCTGATAAAGTTCCTTATCAGGTTGTTGATTTTCAAGAGTTCCTAAAAGAACCTAAACCAAAATTGATTATTATTTGTGATCCTGAATACATGGATAAAGTGATTGAGAGAAGTGAAACTTTCTCAAATGATCAATACAAATCATCGTCTTTAAAAACTGCCAGCGTCCTTTATGAATACATGGATCCAAGAGTGACAAAGACCCATGGTTTAGAAGAAGTCATGGCGATGCATGGATTTTCAATGAAAGAATTATGTATATTTGGTGATGCAGATAATGATTACGATATGACATTGAATGCTGGAGTTGGTGTTGTCATGGCTAACGGCAGCGAAAAAACCAAAAGTGTTGCTGATTATATCACGGATGATAATAATCATGATGGTATTGGTAAATTTATTGAAAAATATATTTTATAGCTTTAATGATTTCATTAGAGCTTTTTTTCTTATATAATGTTTAATGAGGTGATTTATAATGAATATAGCATTAATTGCACATGATGAAAAGAAATCAGAAATGATTGAGTTCGCAAAGAAACATGAAGATATCCTAAAAGAACATCAGCTTTATACAACTGGAACAACAGGATTGCGTATTATGGAAAATACGCAATTAAAAGTCCATCGTTTTTTATCTGGACCTTATGGTGGAGATCAACAGATTGGAGCATATGTCGCTGAGGGGAAAATCAATCTTGTTATTTTCTTTAGAGATCCTTTAACTGCTCAACCACATGAACCAGATGTAAGTGCACTAATGAGACTATGTGATGTTCACAATGTTCCGTTAGCTTCTAATAAAGAAGCAGGAGAATTATTATTAAAAGGAATCTTGAAATAAATAATCAAAAATAATTCTCATTTATTTGAATATCATGTAAAATGAAAGTATAGGAGGAATAAAATATGGAATATGAAATTAAGGGAGTTCCCCTTCCAGTCGTTATTTGTTATTTAAAAAAGGGTGATGTTATGCTAAGTGATAGTGGTGCTATGGCTTGGATGGATCCATGTATGGAAATGGGAACAACAAGCAATGGTGGAATTGGAAAAGCTTTTGGGAGAATGTTTTCTGGCGAAACAATGTTTTTGAATTCATATACTGCTAATGCAGATGGTAAAATTGCTTTTTCTTCATCTTTCCCAGGTGAAATTAGAAAATATGATATTGAACCAGGTAAAGAAATTGTTATTCAAAAATCTTCATACTTAGCGAGTGAACCAACTGTTGAAAGAACAATCTTCTTTAATAAAAAAGCCATGACAGGTATTTTTGGAGGAGAAGGTTTTATTATGAATAAACTTTCTGGAAAAGGAACCGTTTTTGTTGAAATCGATGGTGCAACAGTTGAATATGATTTGGCACCTGGACAAAAGATTGTTGTAGATACAGGATATGTAGCTGTGATGGATGCCACTTGTACCATGACTACACAATCAGTTCCAGGATTAAAAAATAAGATGTTTGGTGGAGAAGGATTTTTTAATACAGTCGTGACAGGTCCAGGACATGTTGTTTTACAGACAATGCCAATCTCTGCAATTGCGGGTAGTCTTGCACAATTCTTCCCATCTGGAAAATAAGTCATACATTGTATGACTTTCTTTTGATTTATGATTATAAATGCAAGTTCAAGAACAGATATACCAGCTTACTTTAGTGATTGGTTTTTCCAACGTCTTAAAGCTGGATATGTCTATGTGAGGAATCCTTATTATCCAAACCAAATTACCAAATATATACTTAATCCTGAAGTTGTAGATAGTATTGTTTTTTGTACCAAAAATCCACATCCAATGTTATCCAGATTAAAATTGTTAAAAGATTATCACCCTTATTTCTTTGTAACAATAACCCCTTATGAAAAAGAGATTGAACCTCATGTTCCATCTTTTCAAGATGTTATTTATGATATTCAAGAACTCTCTTTAAGCTTAGGAAGTCATAGTGTAAGTTTTCGTTATGATCCTATTTTCATAAATCAATATTATACGATAGAAAAGCATATTCAAACTTTTGATATTATCACAAAACAACTAGAGGGATATACACATGAATGTGTTATAAGTTTTATTGACCTTTATGAAAAAACAAAAAAGAATTTTCCTGGTATTCAGGAAGTCTCATTGAATGAACAGCAATATTTAGCAGAAGCCTTTGCAAAAATTGCTGCTCAAAGGGGAATTCATATCAAGACATGTGCTGAAAAATTAGATTTAAGTGAATATGGAATCACTCATGAAGGGTGCATTACCCGTCAAATACTAAAAGATGTGACAGGATATCCATTAAAAGAGTTGAAATCGCAACCTTTAAGGCAGGGATGTCATTGTTATCCAAGTCGTGATATTGGTGAGTATGATACATGTTTACATGGCTGCATCTATTGCTATGCTAATGAAGACAAACAGTTGGTACAAGAGAAATATAAAAGACACGATCCATCGTCACCATTACTCATTGGTCATATTCATTCTGACGATGTGATAAGATTAGCCAAGCAAGAAAGTTATATAGAAAGACAACTCTCATTTGATTTATAGAAATGAGCATAAATACCGAAACTTTGAGGGATGTCTGTAAGTTATTCATGATGTCTTTTTGAAACTAATACACAAAAAGACCTTTGGCTGTGTTTGCCTTGTCCACAATGTCATTCAATGCATAATTGAGATATAAATGTAGCAAAGAAAGCAATCAATGGATTATCTGTATAAATAAACAATAGATTAAGGTATGCTCAAGGAAAGTAAGTGCGAGTCATACTCAACATCAAAATGAAATCTTATAAGATAAGGATAAAATACCATGTTTTGCTAATGAGAAATTCATAGAAAATAAGTCCATATATAATAAATTCAGGAAAAAGAGATGTGAAGAAGTATAAGCAAGATAACAGGAAGTTTAAAATATTATTCTTTGTATTGAAAAGTATAATATTCTCTGATGAGATTTGTTTGATGAAATATAATTAAATTGGTATATAGTTATGGGATTTTTGACACAATAAATTATTAAGTCTAGTGTTTTCTTATCAATTGTATAAGAGATAAGTAGTATAATAATTATTCATCAATTGATAGGAAAACATTGACAAGGTTATGAAATTGAGAAAAGAGGTTAAAAGAATGAAAGATTTAGAAAATATTTGTTTATCAGTTGAACATGATTTTGATGGAAAGTATCAGTCTGTTGCTCCAGAAATTGTTCAAACATCATCATTTCAATTTCAGAATTTTGCACACTATGTTCATGTTAATACAGATCATGAGTTTGCATATACGTATACAAGAGGTGATAATCCAACACTTGAAATACTAGAAAAGAAAATCGCTCATTTAGAAGGAGCGGAGTGTGGAAGAAGTTTTGCTTCAGGTATGGGAGCTATTTCTGGAACAATCTTAAGTTTAGTGAAAAAAGGTGATCATATCATTATCGTTAACACTGTTTATGGCTCAAGTGTTAAATTGATTCAACAGCTTCAAAAGTTTGGGGTGGAAAGTACAAAAATAGATGTTCAAGAGACAAAAGAAATTTTTGAATATATGAAACCAGAGACGAAGATGATTTATTTTGAAAGTCCTTCTTCGCAAAGATTTGAAATGTTAGATTTAGAAATGATAGCAAATGTTGCTAAAGAAAAAAATATTTATACAGTCATTGACAATACTTGGGCAACTCCATTGTTACAGAATCCATTAAAATATGGTATAGATGTTGTCATTCATTCTTGTTCAAAATATATTGG
>OATT01000920.1_pt1 | contig 20710 bp, 20 predicted proteins | sample 1476071 | NCBI WGS metagenome assembly OATT01 (sample SAMEA2579989, study PRJEB22360) | human gut metagenome | biome: human gut; feature: human-associated habitat; material: faeces | place: Denmark | collected 2008/2010 | reverse complement strand
TAGATACTTAAAATTTATATAAGTAATTTTTAATGATTATGTCCATGAGGGTGACCATGCCCATTGTCATGATTATTTTTATCATTTCTTTTAATAGGGTGTAGTTTTATTTCTAGTTCATTAGATATTGCTAAATTATATATATAAGCATTGTTTACTTCATTTATAAATTCTTGTTTTAAGCTGTCATCTAAGTTTATAGAACCTAACTTAGAAGCATAATTCATAGTATAGGCTTTTATATCTCCTAAATCTTTAAAATCATAGTAGTTTAAACCTTCATTATCTATTTTATATTCATTGCTAAGTAACTCATAAAAAAGTCTACCACCGAATAAGTCAGCTAGGAATCTAGTATAAGCATAGGCTATAACTAATTCAGGTTTAGAGCTAGATATTTCCTTTATTCTAGCTATAGAAGAAACTGTTGAAGATAGTAAATTTAAAGAATTAATATTTTCACCTAATAAATATTTAATATCCTTTTCAATTAAACTAGATCTATATAATTCTTTTGTAACAAAGTCTTTTACAATTTGATTGTTACTGTTTTTATCAAGGCCATCTTCAATAGCTTTATACATTGCTGCTAGATTGTATATATATTCTGCATATCCTTCTTTAGTAGCTTTTTTATCAAGTATTCTTTTTATATACCCTGTATGTTCAGATGCACTATGTAAAGCAGAGCTAGCTTTTCTTATATTTGTCATAAATTCCATACTAATCACCTCATAAATAAAGTTAGATACAATTATGTTTTACACATAAATAAAAATTAATACTATATAAATTTTAAACATATTACTTATATTAAAATTAATTTAAAGTTTATCGATGAATGGGAAATAATTTACATAAAATAAATATGCATAGATATATAATACTGGAAATAATAAATATTAAAAGGGTAAATAATAAAATAAAAATAAGTTTAAGGAGATTTATAATATGGCACAAGTTATAAGTAGTGAAGAATTTAATAACCTTGTAGAACATATAGAAGGAATAGCAGTAGTTGACTTTTTTGCAACTTGGTGTGGACCATGTAAAATGTTAGCACCAGTATTTCAAGAAGTAGCAAATGAATTTGAGGGAAAAGCTGATTTTTATAAAATAGATATAGATGCAAGTCTTGATATAGCAAGACAATTTAGTGTAAGCACAGTACCTACAGTAATAATATTTAGAAATGGTGAACCTATAGAAAGATTAGTAGGATTTATGCCTAAAGAAAATCTAGCATCTAAAATAAAAGAATATATTTAAAAAATAGAAAAACTCTACAAAGTTAATGCTAGCTTTGTAGAGTTTTTCTATTTTATATTAAACTGCGGCTATTTTAAGCATTACTATTAATAAAACAGTAAGTATAGTAGCTAAATACATTATAATTTAATCCATTGTTCATTATTTTTAGTAAGAAAATTGTTTATAGTAACAATTAGTCAAATAGTATCATAAAATACATAAAGGATATCTCAAAATATACTTATATAATGAGGTAGTTCCTTATTGCAACTTAAGGCGGTGTCATTATGAGAGGAAAAAATAAAAAAAATGAGAAAGTTAACAAAGTTGAAAAAGCAGTAAAAAAAGTAACGGATCCTATAGAAAAAGTAGGAAAAGAAGTTGTAAATGGAGTAGGTAACGTTGCTAAAGAAACAGTACAAGGAACTTTAAATGTAGGAAAAGAAGCTATAAAAACAGGTGCTAACATAGGAAAAGAAACTATAAATACAGGGAAAAAAGTAGGAAAAGCTGTAAAAGATACAGTTAAAAAAGGTAAATAGTCAAATAAAAGGAGTATACATAAGAATTGTATACTCTTTTTTGTTATAAAATTAGGTAAAATAAACATTAAAATTAAAAGTTCTTTAATCAAAATAGATTTTTTATATGTAGTAAAGTAACAAATTAGACTTTAAAGTCATATATGTACATATGTTTTAAAGTAAAATATTATCAATAAAAAGTATTATATAGATTATTTTAGATAAATGTTATTACTAATTTCGTTAGCTTAATTTATTAGAGGCTAAGTTATAAAGCCATAGTAGATGCTCATTACAATAAAAGGAGATGTTTGTAAAAATGATAAATGAGTATAATCCAGATGAGAATAACTGTATAAATTGTGATAAATGTATTGATTGTGAAGATTGCATAAACTGCATAAACTGTATAAATTGTACAAACTGTGAAAATTGTATAAATTGTATGGATTGTATAGGTTGCAAAGAGTGTACAGATTGTGAAAATTGTACAGATTGTGATACTTGCATAAAATGTGAAAGCTCTATAGAATGTAAAGATAATATGAAGTGTGAAGGATGTACAGGTTGTGAAGAGTGTATTCAATGTGAGGACTGTATAAACTGTAAGTTTTGTGTAGAATGCGAAATATGTGCAATATGTGAGACATGTTCACAATGTGAAAGATGTGGAAATTGTGAAAACTGTATAAAATGTATAGAGTGTAGAGACTGTCTTGACTGGTTAGAAAATCAAGAGTATACAGATTATGAAATATATGACTATGATGAATCAGAAGATGAATAACTAAAATATATGAATAATATATTATAACTTGGTAATTAGTTACTAAAATCCTTTAATCACACTATAAAGTAACATATTTAAAGTATACGTAGAATGAATAAAAAACTAAACATAGTAAAAAATAATTAGAAAATATAGAATGTATAGATTAAGCAAGTTAAAACTCTGCGGTATATAAAAAAGAATCTAAAATCTTAGATTCTTCTTTATTGTGTAACAAATGTTACGGCTTTTAATTAAGAAAAAAGGTATAATAAGTTTATAAATTTTAACAAAGGAGAAAATAAATGAGCGCATTTTTAGCACCAATACACACTTGGTTATTTAATAAAATAAAATTAGCACAGGATTTAGAAAAAGATATAGTAAACTTACACATTGATAAATTTAAAGAAAGTGCTATAAAAATACAAAAAGAAGCAAATGATATATATGGTCAATATATAGAAGAAAAGCCACTAGAGGATTTAATCGATGTAAACAATATACATGGATGGTTACAAGATAGAATAAAAGAAGTAGAAAGTAGAAGTGCATATATAATAACTAAATACTATGATATGTACAAAGAAGAAAGTAGAGATTTAACAGAAAGTGCATATATTTCTCAGGCAATAAAGTGTGCACAAAATGAAAATAATAAATCAGATTCACCTGAAAATGCTTATATATCATTAAATAATTATATATTATCAGGTATGCCTTGTGATAGAGCAAACTCTGTAACTGAAAAAAATGAAGATTATATAATTTATGAGCAAAATGGATGTATTCATAGAAAAAATTATGAAAATGGACAGGGGAACTTAGAATACTTATACGAACTTAGAGATTTATGGGTAAAAACATTTATGGAAAGTTTAAATACAAAGTATTTATATGAAAAAGAAAAATTAGATGATAAAACTATAAATAAAATAAGAAAGGCATAGTTTATATGAGCCACTATGGAAATCTACAAAAGATTAAAAATGGTAAAAGAACTTATGGAATAACTCCTCATATACCAGGAGGATTTATACTACCTGAAACTCTTATAAAAATAGGTGAAGTAGCTAAAAAATATAATGGAGTATTAAAAATAACATCAGGACAAAGGATACTTATAACTAATCTTAAAGAAGAAGATTTAAAGGATATATGGGAAGACTTAGGTATGGAGCCTGCTGTTAAAAATCAATATTCAGTAAAAAATGTTGAAATATGTCCAGCAAACTTTTGTAAACGTTCTAAGTATCCAACTATTGGTATAGGTATGAAAATAAGCAAAAACTTCCATGGAATGCCTCTTCCAAATAGAACAAAAATAGGTGTAGCAGGATGTAGAAATGCATGTTCAAGTGTATATTCAAAAGATATAGGTGTTTTAGTAGATATAGATGGAAAGTTTTTTGTAACGGCAGGAGGAAGTGCTGGATTTTATCCGAGAATGTCGGATATAATAACTAAGGGACTATCGGAAAAGGAAGCTTATGAACTTGTAAAGTCTATATTAGAATATTACAATGAACATGGTCAAATGGGTGAAAAACTAGGAGATTTTATAGATCGAATAGGTATAAATACATTTAGAAAAGATGTACTTGAAAAATCAAATTTAAAGGAGAATTTATAATATGATAACTAAAGATACTATAATAGGTGATGTAATAAAAGAAAATCCAAATGCAGTAGGAATATTAATGAGCTTTGGTATGGGATGTGTAGGTTGTCCATCATCTCAAATGGAAACTATAGAACAAGCTTGCTCAATACATGGATTAGATTTAGAAGAAGTATTAGCTAAGTTAAATGAAAAATAAAATTTGTTATACTTATAATGTTAACGATGTATCTTTGTTATAAATAAAGATACATCGTTATTTTAATTTAACTTAAAATTATATATTTTATTAACCGTTGGCGAAATGAAGTGTTTTGCCAACACGTCGCTCAAGCGAAGCGAATTTTTTATAATTGTTATAATATTATTTAATAAAAATCAAAGTTAACATAATTAAGTTATGTTATAAGGATTATAAAACTAAATCTATTTATTATAAATATCTTAAAATACTTAAGATATTAAAATTTATAGTATAATAAGAAGAGTAAATAAAAAATTATAATTTGAGTTGTTTATTATATAAGGAGGATGATTTATGAAAATTATTCATACTAGTGATTGGCATATAGGAAAAATAGTAAATGAATATTCAATGATAGATGATCAAAAATACATTTTAAATAAATTAATAGAACTTATAGATGAAGAAAATGCAGATGTACTTATGATAGCAGGTGACGTATACGATAGATCTATACCACCAGTAGAAGCAGTAGAATTACTAAATGAAACTTTAAGCTCTTTAGTAATAGATAGAAATGTATCTGTATTAGTAATATCAGGTAATCATGACAGCGGAGAACGATTAAGTTTTGGTAGCAAAATACTAGAAAAGCAAGGATTATACATAGCAGGTAGTGATGAAGAGCTATATAGAAAAGTAGTTTTATGTGAGAATAATAAAAATATAAACTTCTATTTAGTACCTTACAAAGACCCAGCACTTACTAAAAAACTTCTTGATAACAAAGAAATAAGAAGCCACAATGATGCAATGATGGCTGTTATAGATAAAATAAAAGAAGAGTTAAATGAAAATGAGGTAAATATACTTATAGGTCATGGATATGTAACTATGAAAAGAGAAGAAGCAATAGATGTAAGTGACTATAAATACGAAGTAGCAGAACTTGAAACATCAGAATCAGAAAGACCATTGTCTATAGGTGGGACAGACCTTATAGATGGGAATATATTTAAAGATTTTGATTATGTGGCATTAGGTCATTTACATGGTAGACAAAAAATTGGAAGAGAAACTATGAGATATTCAGGATCTTTACTTAAATACTCATTCTCAGAAGTTAAACAAAAAAAGAGTGTAGCAATATTAGATTTAAAAGATAAAGATATAAATATTGAATTAAGGGAATTAAGTCCACTTAGAGATTTAAGAATTATAAAAGGGAATATAGAAGATTTAATATGTGAAGGTAGAAATATAGAAGAAGGCAAAGAAGATTATATACAAGCTATACTTACTGATGATGGGGAACTTATGAATCCTATGGAAAAATTAAAAGCAGTTTATCCAAATACGATGCTTATAACTAGAGAAAGAAAAAGAAATATAGCAGAGGATGGTGCTGTAGCAAAAGGTGAATTTAGAAAGAAAAGTAAAATAGACCTATTTAAAGATTTCTATGAAGCTTATGGTAGTGGGGATTATAATGATAAAAAAGAAAATGTGTTAATAGATACTATAAAAGGCGTACTTAAAGAGGAGGTGAGGTAATGAGACCAATAAAATTAACTATAAGTGCATTTGGGCCTTATGCATCTAAGCAAGTTATAGATTTTGAAGAATTAAAAGGTAGAAATATATTTGTTATATCGGGAAAAACTGGAGCGGGAAAAACAACTATATTTGATGCTATAAGCTATGCTTTATATGGAGAAGCTAGTGGAGAAAGTAGAGAAACTGATTCTTTAAGAAGTCACTTTGCTGATGATAACACAGAAACTTATGTAGAATTAGAATTTGAACTTAGAGGAGAAAGATATATAGTAAACAGAGTACCTAAGCAAAAAAAGAAAAAAGCTAGAGGTGAAGGTTATACAGAAAAATCTGCTGATGCTACTTTAACCCTACCAGATGGAAAGATAATAACTAAGGTAAAGAATGTTACTGATAAAATAATAGAAATATTAGGTATAACTAGAGAGCAATTTAAACAAATTGTAATGCTTGCACAAGGTGAGTTTAAAAAATTATTACTAGCAAAATCTGATGAGCGTGAAGGTATATTTAGAAAAATATTTAATACTTATGACTTTGAAAAAATTCAGATAGAGCTTAAAAATAAAGCTGCAACTCTTAGTAAAAATAGAGCTAAGAGCAAAGATAAAATGCAAACTAATTTAGAAAATATAAAAGGGGACCATGATATAGTAATAGGAGAATATGTAGATTTTCCATTAGTTATAGAAAAGTTAAAAGATTTATTAGAAAGAGATAATAATATTTATAAAACTCTTAATGAAGAAGGAAAAGAAGTAGATAATAAATTACAAGTTAAAAATCAAGAAAAGGCTATTATAGAAACTAATAATAACTTACTTAAAGAAAAAGAGACTATTACAAAAGCTTTAGAAGAACTTCTATCAAAGGAAGATGAATATAAAAACAAAGAAAAAACTATAATAGATGGAAAAAATGCAAAAGAAGTAAAATATATAGAGGACAAGCTTGTAGAAAATAATAAAAAATTAGCTAAAAGAGAAGAAGATTATAATTTAAGTTTAAAAAATATAGAAACTTTAAAACTACAACAAGAAGAGTCAAGTAATCTTTTAAAAATAGAAGAAAATAAAGAAAATGAAAGAGAAAAACTAAGTGTAGAAATAAATAATCTTATTAAGCTAGAAGAAAAGATTTTAGAACTTGAGAACCTTAATAAAAACTTAGTAGAGTTAAAACAAAATTTAGAAAATAGTAAACTTCAAATAAGTAACAATAAAAAAGAAACTGAAACATTAAAAAAATCTAAAGAAGAAAAAGAACTAGCGTTAAAAGATATAACTAGTTTAGAAACTAAAAAATTAGAGATAGAAAAACAAAAAGATGGTAAAGATAAAATATTAGATGATATACGTACAATATTAAATACTATAAAGAATCATAAAAATACATGTCTTGTTCATCAATCTAAATATAAAGAATATGTTGCTTTTGAAGCAAAATATAAGAGTAATAAAACTGATTATGAAACAAAAGATGATTTATATAAGAAAGAACAAGCTGGCATACTTGCAAGCCAATTACAAGAAAATAAACCTTGTCCAGTATGTGGTTCAACTAACCATCCAAATAAAGCTAGTATAAAAAATGATATAGAAATACCGTCTAAAGAAGAGCTAAAAATAGCTAAAGATAATTTAGATATGTTGGAGAAACAAAATCAAGAAAAGATTACAGAACTCACAGAGTTAAATACAAAGAGGATTAGCTACGAAGAACAGATAAATACCTATTTAAGTGAAATAAGAGGTACTTTAAATGTCGAGTTAACATATTCAGCAGATACATTTGCTGTTCTTAAAAATATAGGTGTAGATATTAACTCAGCTAAAAATAAGCTTAATATTGAATTAGACGAAATTAATAAACGTATAAACTTAAAAGAAAAAGTAGAAAAAGATTTATCTAGTATAGTAACTGTAATTAGTGAAAATGAACAAAATTTAATTAAGCTAGAAGAGGATGAAAAAGAATATATAAAAGAACTTACACAAACTACTACTAAAATAGATGAGTATAAAAAAGAAATACCAGAAAATATAACTAATGTAAAAACTTTAAATAAGTTAATAGAAGTTAAGACTAAGGAACTTAATACAAGTAAAGAGAAATTAGCAAAACTAAGACTTGAAAATGAAAATCTAGCTAAAAAACTAGAAGGAGAAAATTCTATATCTAAAGAAATAAATAAATCAATTGAAGAATTAAAGTTAGAAATAGCTAATAATAAAGCTAACTTTAATGAGGCTATAAAAGAGCAAGGCTTTGATAATATACAAACTTATGAAGATGCTAAGTTACAAATATCAATGGTAGAAAGCTTAGAAAAAGAAGTAGAAAATTATAACTCAGAGCTTAAATTAACAAAGGCTAAGCAGGAAGATATAATAAATAAAACTAAAGATATAGTATTTATGGATATAACTACAATAGATGAAGAAATAAGATCTATACAAAATAATAAAAAAGAACTAGAAAGTAAATTAAGAGAATTACATGCAATAATAGTTGGAAACAAAACAATACTTAAAAATGTTGAAAACCTTAATATAGAATTTAAAGAAATAGAAGAAGAATATAAAGTAGTAGGTGAGTTAGCAGATTTAGCTAACGGTAAAAAGGCTCCATATATATCCTTTGAAAGATATATATTAGCATCTTACTTTGAAGATATAATAGAAGCGGCTAATATAAGACTAGAAAAAATGACAGGAGATAGATTCTCATTAATAAGAAAAACATCTAAGAGTAAGGGAGCAGGTCAAAAAGGACTAGAGCTTGAAATATATGATAATTATACAGATAGTTCAAGAGATGTAAGCTCATTATCTGGTGGAGAAAGTTTTAAAGCATCACTATCATTAGCTTTAGGTCTTTCTGATATAGTACAATCAAATGCAGGAGGGGTATCCCTTGATACTATGTTTGTAGATGAAGGATTTGGTACATTAGATCCACAATCTTTAGACAATGCAATTGATAGTTTACTTGAATTACAAAGAGGTGGAAGGTTAGTTGGTATAATCTCTCATGTTGAAGAACTTAAAGAAAGAATTGATGCAAAACTTGAAGTTACATCTACATCAAAAGGAAGTAAGGTAGAATTTAATATATTATAAAAAATAATAGTTATGTAAATAATATCCTATAGATTGGACAAGATAAAGTTCATCTTTAGGATATTTTTTTAGTTAAATTAATTTATTAATTTATTTATCTTAATACACAATAAATATCTATTATAGTATTAAATTATGATGGCATACAACATCAAAGGAGCTTAGATAATATGAAAAAAATTACTATAATGCTAACAATTATATTATTTCTTGTAGTAGGAGTAAATTTAAATTTTAATGAAAGTGGAGCAGTAGGTAATATAGCAATTTTCAATAAAGAATATGAAAGCGCAGAGGCGATACGTAACTTAGAAGTAAAAGAAAAAAGTACTATAAAAGGAGATAAAACTAAACAAGATCAACAATCTGATACTATATCAGAAAGTAAGGCAATCTCACTTGTAAAAGATATGTTCAAAAATTATGGATATATGCCAAGTATTATAGAAGTTGATCATATAGAGGGAAATAATTATGTAGTTCATGCTTATGAAATTATACAAGATGATGAAAAAACTTGGCATACTGCCACTGCAGGATGGTATTATGTAGATATGCATACAGGAAAAATAGAAAGTATATTTTAATATTTTTGTAGCAAAGTAAACAAAAAAGAAGCTAATTTTTAATTAAATAGTTAAAACAGCTTAACTATTTACAGAATATGCAATTTACTTATAAAGATAAATATATAAAAAGATAGGATATCTCATATGAGATATCCTATCTTTTTATATATTCAATATCATTAACAATAAGAGAATAAGATTCATCATCTTTTAAAATTATATCAAAATATAAATTATCACTTTTACTTGATGATATAACACATTGAGCATATAAGTATGAAACGTTTTTATGCATTGTTTCAGTTTTGATACAATGTTCGTAATTTAATGGAATTAATGTATTTATATGAGACTCTATAATTTTAGAATAGGTATTAAAATCAATATTAGATATTGTCCTATCATCTGATACAGATATATAATTAGACTCTTTTTTATCTATTAAGTGAGATAGACGTTTATTAGTTAGGAAAAAATAAGCAGAAGATATCAATATAATCAATAAAATTATAAATATATTTTTGAATTTTATAAATTTACGTCCATTCCTTAATACTTTTTTATATTTTGGGTAAGGAATAACTTTAAAATCTATTTTTCCATATTCATTGGCTTTAAACTTATATTTTGAAATGTGATGTTCTTCTCTTTGTTTAAATGCAATTGTCTTACTATTGTTTTCTTTCAAAAATTATTCCCCCTTTTATAAATTAATAGGATTAAGGATGTTATATTAAAATATATTCAGTGCAAGAATAAAAATTGCAAAAAAGTTAAAAATTCTATTGACTCAAACGTTTGTTTGGTATATGATTGATATAGCAAACGAACGTTTAAAATAAAAAGGGAAAATTTAATTAAATTTTTATTATAAATTAGTAATATTTTGAATTTATGGATAATATAATAAAGTATAAAATTTAAGAGGAGTGATAACCAATGATAACAAAAACAAATAGCTTAAATAATATAAATGAAATAACTTTAACAAACTTAGAAAATGGAGAAGTAACATTAGAGCAGTTAAATGAAATATATAATAAAATGGGATTTGTATTTGTTGCAAACAAAGGTAGATTCACTAAAATAAGAAAAGAAATAAAACATTAATAATATATATAAGACCTAGCCTATGGCTAGGTTTTAAAATTTAGGGGGTGATTTAGTTGAAAATAGTAAGTTACAACATTCATAAGGGCATGGATGATAATAATGTATTTACATTAAATAAAATTATAAGATATCTAAAAGAATTAGATGCGGATATAATATGTCTTCAAGAGGTACTTTACAATCAATTTGCACTTTTAAAACAAAGCCTAAAAGTAGATGGAATATTTGCAGCAAATATAAATAAGCCTACCTTAATGTATGGAATAGCTACACTTTCAAAAAATGAAACTTTATACAGCGAACATATATTTTTAAAAAGTAAAGGAGAACAGAGAGGTTTTCTACATACGAACATATTTTCTGAATGTTGCTGTATAGATGTAATAAATACTCATTTGGGTCTTGATAAGGATGAAAGAAAAGAACAATTAAGCCAAATAATAGATTATACAAATAGATTGCAAAAATCAAAAGTAATATGTGGAGATTTTAATGAGAAAAATATATTTATAAGTATATTTAATGATAGTGCTGTATATACAAATAATCAAAGTATAGCAACCTTTGAAAAGAGTAATGCAAGAATTGATTATATATTAGTAGACAAATCATTAGGAATATATAAATACAAATTAGATAAAATAAATTTATCAGACCATTATCCGATTATAGTAGATATAAAATTAAATTAGACAATATGTAACAATAAAGTTACACATTTCGGTTAAATGTTGTATAACATTAATGCTTAAAATATAATTTATATGATATTTAAAATGAGGTGGAGAAATGGGAAAAAATAACATAGGAGCAAGTCAAAGCAGTACACTAGATGGAAGTTTTGGTAAAAGTGAAAAATCAAAGGCTAAAAAGTATAAGATTATAGGATTAGTAGCTATTATTTGTGTATTAGGAATTTCAATTAATTACTTTAATAAAAAGTATATATATACAGATGCAATAGCTAAAAACATATTTATAGAAGGTACAGATGTATCTAATCTGACGAAAGAAGAAGCAATTAACTATATAAATGAAAATATAACTCCAAGTGATATACAACTTAATTATGATGGAGAAACAAATATAATATCACCAGATGAAATTGACTTAAAGTATAATACTAGTGAAGTTGTAGATGAAGCTTATAATTATACTAAAACGGACTCATATTTTGAAAATATAAAAAGATTTTTCGACCTTAATAAAAATATTAAAAATTTAGAGATAAAATCTTTATACAATGAAAATAAGTTAAGTGAGAAAATACAGAGCATATCAGAATCAATAAATGTGGCTATGGAAAATGCAAAGGTATATATATCTGATTCTGGAAATATTAGTGCATCTAGTGCAACTATAGGTAAAGAATTAGATATAGCAGCAACTAAAGAATCTATTTATGATGCTATAAAAAATAAAGATTATAAAGCTATAGATTTAAAAGTAAATATAAAACAGCCAAAGATAAATACAGAAGCTGCTAAAAGTGTAAATACATTACTAGCAGAGTTTAGTACAAAATTTTCAACAAATGATTCAAATAGAGTTACAAATATAGTACTATCTGCAAAAGCAACAAGTGATGTATTACTAATGCCCGGAGAAGAATTTTCGTATAATAATCTAACGGGTAAAAGAACAAAATCAAATGGATACAAAGATGCTCCTGTTATAATAAATGGAAAATTAGAGCAAGATGTAGGTGGAGGAGTGTGCCAAGTATCTAGTACTTTATTTAATTCAGTATTATATTCTGGCCTTGATGTAACATCAAGAAGAAATCACTCATTAAAGTCAAGTTATGTGTCTATAGGAAGAGATGCAATGGTTAGTGATGGTGGTAGTGATTTTAGATTTAAAAACCCATACTCTCATCCAGTATATATAAAAAATACAGTAAGTAATGGTGTAATGACTTCTAAAATATATGGAAATGCATCGGATAAGAAAAATATAAGCATAAAAGTAGAGCCGTATACAACAGGAGGATTAGACGCTGCAAAAACATATATAGAAAATAGAGATTCAAATGGAAATGTAATCAGGACTCAATATATATCTAATAGTGTATATAAAAACAAAAATAATTAATAAAAATATAGCTGATATTCGTATTAGCTATATTTTTTTGTTGTTTTTGTTGGAAAAACATATTAAAAATGATATTATAATTATATTGAAATAAAAAAATGTAAAAAAGTGAGGGAGGAATTTGAACTTTATAGGAAATAGGTACTCTATAATAAATATAGAAGATAATATAGAGTTTAATAAACTCTATAAAGCAAGAGATTTATATGAAAATAAAACTATTTTATTAAAAGTAATAAATCATAATAATCATATATGTGAAGACTTTCTAGCAAATCTAATTGATGAATCTACCATAATAAGAGAGATAAATTCACCTTATATACTAAATATGATTGATGTAGGTGTTGATTATAGAGAAGATGGAATATGGTATTATATGATATATGAATATGAAAAGGGTATTAGTTTAAATAATATAATAGAGGGGAATTACCTTCACTTAGAAGCAATAATATCAATAGCAACTCAAATACTAAAGGGACTAGAAGCGGCTAAAGAGCATGGGATGTACCATGGAGACTTGAATCCAAGTAATATTTTAGTAGATAAATGGTATAATGTAAAAATATTAAATTTTGGAGTTACTAAAGCTAACCATGGTGTAAACATAAGGTCAGGGAATAATATAAAATATTTATCCCCACATCAGCTATGCATTAACTATACAGATACAGAAAGTGACTTTTTTGCATTGGGATTAATTTTATTTGAATGTATATTTAAAAAATTACCATTTGGCGAAAGTTATGATGAAGAACAAATGTTAAAATTTATAGACAAAGGTATAAATTTTAATGCTTTAAAAGGTATAAATGGAAATGAAGAATTAATAGAGATAATAAAAAAGCTTTTAAAAAGAACAGAGAAGTATAGTGAATTTAGAGAAGTTATATTAGATTTAAGTTCTATAATGTATGAAAAAGCAGAGATAAAAGAATCATTATTAATAGAAGATGAACAAAATTATAAATATGAAAAGAAAACTAAAGTTACAAAAAATAGAAATAAGTTATTATTAATATCAGCAATTATAATTATTATACTTTCAGCACTAACAACATTAATAATATAATGAATACAAATAGATACATATAAAACTGTTTAAATGTATCTATTTTTTATTTTAAAGTTTAGATTTATGAACATAGTGAATTTTAAGCAACGGATGTATCCGACGTGTTAACGAGGATATAACGTTGGCGACATAAGTTAAGCAAATTTTAAAGATTGAATATAATTTAAATAAAATGTAAAATATAATAAAAATATGACAATTATTAAAGTTAGGAAAGATTAAATATGAAAAGAGTTATAACTATAAACTCAAACGACTTGGAGAAGTCATTATACACCAAAGAATTACTAACTAAAAAGCTTGAGGAGAATAATTTTTTAGTAAGTTCAAAATTAGAAGAAAATACAGAACTTATAATATCTATAGGGGGAGATGGATCTTTTTTAAAAACTATTCAAGATTTTAAATTTCCAAGTATACCTATGGTAGTAATAAATACAGGTCATTTAGGTTTTTTTGCCGAGTTTGACCCAGGTGAAATAGATGAATTTATAGAATTATATAAAAATAATGATTTTACTATACAAGAAGTGCATCCTTTAAAAGGGAGTATATGCACTAAAGAAAGCAGTAAAGATATCTATGCAGTAAATGAAATAGTAATTAAAAGTGTTTGTTCAAGAACGCTACATTTAGATTTAAGGGTTAATGAAAATAAAATCCAAAACTTTAGTGGAGATGGGATGCTTATATCAACACCTATTGGATCTACTGCATACAATTACTCAGCAGGTGGAAGTATTATAGATCCAAGTTTAGATACATTACAGCTTACACCACTTGCACCAATGAATACTATTGCATATAGATCTTTTACTTCAAGTATAGTTTTATCTGCAAAATCTACAATAAGTATAGTGCCAGAGTATAGATTTGAAAATTCTATATTAGTGGTTGTAGATGGAAATGAATATAGATTTAATGATATTACAGATATTAATATTGTAAGATCTGACCTAAAATTAAAGCTCCTTAGACGTTCTGATTTTGAATTTTGGAAAAGAGTATCTGAGAAATTTTTATAGATTAAAAAGTAGTGAATTATGTTCACTACTTTTTTACGCTTAAAGATATTATAATACTTAAAAAAATGTGGATAAATTTTGAATATAAGTAATATAAATAAATTGGTTTTGAGCGTAAAAAAGATTTTGAAATGCTTCGCCCACGCAGTGGCTCAAGCAACGGACGAAGTCGTTGGCGACATGAAGTGTTTCGACAACACGTCGCTCAAGCGTAGCGAATTTTTTATATAGTTAATAATTTAATCTATTGTGCTAGTTATTTTACTACAAATATTGAAATTGCTACATAAAGTTTTTTACAAAGAATATAAACTATTCTAAACTCTAGTATTTTCAATAATTAATTCTAAATAGTCACATTATAATTTAGGTATTTCTAAATTATAATGTGACTATTTAGTAATTTTATTAATCTTATTATATTAATTTAGTTAATGCATAATAATTATATTATGATAAATAAGATTGGAGAAATTTATGATAAATATACTTATGATTGAAGATGATAGTACAATAGCCTTTGGAGTAAAATATGCACTAGAGCAAGAAGGTTTTAATATTGATATATGTAAAGATTTAGAAAGTGCTAGAAATAATATAAAAGAAAAGGAATATAGTATTATATTATTAGATGTTATGCTTCCAGATGGAAATGGATATGATTTTTGTAAAGAAATAAGGGAAAATAACGAAATACCAGTAATATTTTTAACTGCTTGTGATGAAGAAGTAAACATTGTAATGGGTCTAGATATTGGAGGAGATGATTATATGACAAAACCTTTTCGAGTAAGGGAGCTTATATCTAGAATAAAGGCTGTACTTAGAAGAAAAGGTATTTATAATGAAAGTAAAAAAGTACTTAAATTTGGTGAATTAAGTATACACACTTTAGAAGCAAGAGTATTTAAAAATGGAGAAGAAGTGTTTTTAACTTCTATTGAATATAAGTTATTATTAATTTTAATACAAAATAACAATACAGTATTAAGTAGGTCTAAAATATTAGAAAAGCTTTGGGATGTTACCTATGATTTTGTAAATGATAACACACTTACTGTTTATATAAAACGTCTTAGAGAAAAAATTGAAGACAATTCAGCTGATCCTAAATACATTCTTACTGTAAGAGGTATGGGATATAAATGGAATGGAAGTGAAAATAATGTTTCTATCTAATCTTGAGGTAAAAGGATTTATAAGAAATTATTTAATATTGCTTATAATTACGATAGGTTTATCTATAGGAATTAGTTTTGTAAGTATAAATATAATTAAAAATAAAGTAGTAGAAAATAATCAAGCCATAATTGGTAGTATAGTTGCGGTTAATCCTAGCTTTGAAAAGGAAATAATTAATATAATAACTCAAGGAAAATCAACGAAAAACTTAAATTTAGGAAAAGATATTTTAAACAAGTATAACTATAATAAAAATATTAGTTTAAATAATGAACCTATTATTAAATCAAGTTTACCAAAAATAATTAGATTAAATGCTTTATTTATAGCAGTTATTTTTATTGTAATTATATTAATGGTTATGGTTTATTTTAAAAATTTCTATAATGATATTAAGGATATGACTGATTATGTATATCATAGCTCAGAGGGAAGAGATTTTGAAATGAAAAAAAGAAATCAAGAAGGACAAATTGGTTTACTTAAAACTGAATTACTAAAAATGACTAACATATTAAAGGAAAAGGTGGACCTTTTAAATAAAGAAAAAATATTTTTAAATGATACTATTTCAGATATATCACATCAGCTAAAAACTCCTATGACTTCTCTTATAATTTTAAATGATTTAATGTATGGAGAGATTTCAAAAGAAACTAAGCATGAATTTTTAAATAAGATAAAGTCACAATTAACTAGGATGGAATGGCTTATAAAGAGTATGTTAAAGCTTTCAAAAATAGAAGCTAAGGTTATTGATTTTAATAAAGAAAAAGTAAATGTAAAAGAATTAATAACTAGAGCAATACAACCAAGTCTTATTTTAATAGAACTTAAAAATATTAATATTAGTATAAGCGGAGAAGAAGATATTACATATATTGGAGATATAAATTGGTCAACAGAGGCTTTAGTAAATGTAATTAAAAACTGTGTAGAACATACACCAACAGGTTGGAATTTAGACATTAAATATGAGCAAAATCCACTTTACTTAGAAATTATAATAAAAGATGATGGAGAAGGAATTGATAAAAAAGATTTACCACATATATTCAAAAGATTCTATAAAGGCAAAAGTAATTCTAAAGAAGATAGTATTGGAATTGGACTAGCAATGACAAAGTCTATAATAGAGAGTCAAAATGGTGATATTTATGTAAAAAGTGAAAAAAATAAAGGTACAGAGTTTCATATAGTCATCCATAAAACTTATAGTGACTAAAATGTAATAATTAAATTCACTTTAGAGTAAGAGTGAAGCTTTAAACTAATAAGTGTAAGATTACTAAATGATTTATGGAGGAAAACATGGAAATTTTAAAAGTAGAAAACTTAACTAAAAGTTACGGCAAAGGTGAAGCTAAAGTTGATGCTTTAAAAAATATAAATTTATCAATAAATAAAGGCGAATTTGTAGCAATTGTAGGTCCAAGTGGTAGTGGTAAAAGTACTTTATTACACTTACTAGGAGGCGTAGACAAACCAACTAGTGGTAAGGTTTGTATAAATGATGTAGATATATATAATTTAAAAGAAAAAGATTTATCTATATTTAGAAGAAGAAACGTAGGACTTATATATCAGTTTTATAACTTAATACCAGTCCTTAGTGTAAAAGAAAATATACTATTACCGGCAGAACTTGACAATAGAAAAATAGATAAAGATTACTTAGATGATTTATTAAAAACATTAGGACTAAAAGAAAGAGCAAATCATCTTCCTAATGAATTAAGTGGAGGGCAGCAACAAAGAACTTCTATAGGACGAGCTTTAATAAATAGACCATCTATAGTTTTAGCAGATGAGCCAACTGGAAACTTAGATAGCAAAAATTCTAAAGAAGTATTAGAATTATTAAAATTATCTGTTAGAAAATATAATCAAACATTAATAATGATAACTCACGATACAAGTATTGCACTTCAAGCAGATAGAGTTATAACTATAGAAGATGGTACTATAAAGCAAGATGAGGTGATATAAATGAATTTATACACATCACTTACATTAAGATATTTAAAAGAAAATAAAAGAAGGACTATTGTTACTATAATAGGAATAATACTTTCTACAGCACTTATTTGTGGTATAGGAAATATATCTGTAAGTCTTATGGATCATCAAATTATAGAAACTATAGCTAATGATGGAGAATTTCATGCAACTTTTTATGATATAAAAAAGGATGACATAAGTACAATAACTAATAGTGCAGGAATTTCAAAATCAGCACTAAGTGAAAGCTTAGGTTATGCTAAATTAGATAAATATGATAAATATATGATTCAAATAAAAGAATACGATGAAAATGATTTTAAAGGATATCAAATTAAATTAAAAGATGGAAGATTTCCGAGTAATGATAAGGAAATAGTACTTAGTGAAGAATCTTTAAAAAAATCTAACAAAAAAATAGGAGATAGTATAAGTTTTAATATTGGAAAAAGGGTAGATGAAGATGGAAATAGTAGAGAAGGAGACCTATTGGCGTACGAAAATGAAAAAATAATCAATGCTACCAAAAAAGATTTTAAAATTGTTGGGACTATTGAAAAGCCAGGATTTGAATGGAATGGAAGTGATGCTGTTGTTACGGGAATCACTTATTTAGATATAAATAATATAGATAAAAATCAAGATGTAAATGTATCAATATCTGTAAATAAACCAACAGAAATTTATGAAATTGCTCCAAAGATAGCTAAAAATTTAGGATTAAAACTAAAGGATGTATCGGGAGATAATTATAATAATAAGCAAGGAATACATTATGAGAATTTATCATTTAATGAGCATTTATTAAGACTTCAAGGAGCTAGTGTTTATTCAAATATAAATAATAGTATATATATGATAATAATTATAGTTACAGTTTTAGTTGTAATTTGTACAATAGCAACTGTTTATAATGCATTTAGTATTTCAATTAGTGAACGAAAAAAACAATTTGGGATATTAAATTCTATAGGAGCTACGAAATCACAAATTATAAAACTGGTCTTTATAGAAGCTTTTATAGTAAGTGTCATAGCTATACCAATAGGAATAGTTTGTGGAACTATATCTGTAGATTTAGTGTTTAGATTTATACAAAGATTTTTTGAAAACTCTTTTATAGCAGATATGAATTTAAGGGTGGTTTATAATCCGTATATAATTATAGGTAGTATATTAATAGTATTAATTACAATAGGTATATCAGCAATATTACCAGCAATAACTGCAGCAAAAATATCACCACTAGAAGCTATAAAAAATAGTAGCAATTTAAAAATAGGAAAAGTTAAAGATTCAAAAATAGTTAGATTTATATTTAAAACTGAAGGTGTTCTTGCTTATAAAAATCTAAGAAGAAATAAGAAAAAATTTAGAATAACATTATTCTCATTAATAATAAGTGTAGTAATATTTATATCATTTAGTGGATTTATGAAACTTTTCATAAAAGCTAATCAAGTACAAAGTAGTCAAATGAATTATGATTTGTATTTATATAAAAATGGATTTGCGGAAGATGATAAGATTATAAATGAACTAAAAAAAGTAAAAGGTATAGAAAATTTTAGTATTAATAATGAATATTCTATAGGTACAAATGTAGGAGAAAATAATATAAATAAAGGTTATAAAGAGTTAATAGAGAAATATTTTACTAAAGAAAATAAAAATGATGAAGTTGTATATAATTTTTCAAATAGCTTATTTTTCTTTCCAGGAGATGAAGCTATAAGCAAGTTAAAATTAAAAACTGGAAAATTTGATAAAGAAACAGCAATAAAAGAAAATGGCATAATACTTAGAAATAAAAGTTATTATGAAGAACTTGGAAAAAAGGGTGATGTATCTTTAACTAATTATAAAGTAGGGGATATAATAGATGCTTATGAAATAGGATATGATGAAAAAAATGACAAAGAAATAATAGAAACTGTTAAGTTAAAAGTATTAGCTACTACGGAAGATTTACTCCCAGGACAATTATCATCATCTTATATGGGACTTGATTTTATAACTTATGATGAAGTAGGACAAAAATTAGGTTTTAATATAAATAAAGGTAGAATGTATATTTCTACAAACAAAGAAGAGAATACTAGAAAAGCTATAAAGGAAATAGCTGAGAAATATGGATATACTGTTAATGATGAAATTGAATATGCTAGAAAAAATGAACAATCTATGATGGCAATGAAAGTATTTGTATATGGTTTTGTTTCTGTTATATCTTTAGTAAGTATAACAAATATAGTAAATACAATAAGTACAAATATAAACCTAAGAAAAAGAGAACTTGCTATAATTAAGTCAATTGGTGTAACACCTAGTGGATTTAATAAAATGATATATTTAGAAAGTTTATTATACGGAGCTTTATCATTAATTTATGGGATACCAATAGGAATGGGGATAACTATTCTTATGAATAAAACTCTTGGAGATGTTATAAATCTTGGTATGGTTATACCATGGAATGCTATAATAATATCTTTTGTAGGAATATTTATTATAACTTTTATTGCATCTTATATACCTATGAAAAAGATAAATAAAGAAAATATAATAGATAGTATAAGGCAAGAAAGTATATAAATTTAAATCTTTATAATATAAATTA
>OATT01000913.1_pt1 | contig 20849 bp, 19 predicted proteins | sample 1476071 | NCBI WGS metagenome assembly OATT01 (sample SAMEA2579989, study PRJEB22360) | human gut metagenome | biome: human gut; feature: human-associated habitat; material: faeces | place: Denmark | collected 2008/2010 | reverse complement strand
GTTGTCAGCAGCCCGTTTCACGGTCTGCGTGTAGTTCCTTGTAAACTGACCTAAGCCATTGTAACAGTCCCAATAGAGATTTTGTTTGGCTCGTTCTTCGTCAATGTGTTCGCTGTTGGCAATGTCAAAACTGCGGTCATTGTGCTTCAGATTATAAACGCCATTCTTTCCGGCTCGTCCATTGTGCCTTGTTAATTTCACATGAGTTCCTCCTTTTCTTTTTGATTTCCCCCGACAGGGGAGAAGGGCAGCGAAGCTGATTCCTTGCGGCTTTCTGCGTCAAGTAATACCCAGTACTAAGTGGCGAAACGCCACTTAACTGGGCAAGGCTGCCGCCCTTGACCTGCACAGGGATATTGCATTCCCTGTACCCATGCACAAAGGGTTGCACCCTCTGTACTCCCGCCCGAACAAACTGACTTCGCCCCGTCCCAAGCTCTGTCAGTTCCTTCGGTTTTACAAAACAGTCCACCGGACTATTTTGCAAAAAGAAAAACCGACGCATGATCGCTTTACGCTCAATACATCGGTTTCTTCATCTGACCTTAACGGTCATATTCAGTTGTGGCAGATTGCAGATAGTCTGCAAATGGATAAACAAAAACGACCAACTATGTAGCTGATCGTCCTTTATGTGGGATATAGAGATTGTTTATTCATTCGGTTTTAACTTATATTTTTTTATCACAAAGTACTTCACGAAGAAAAATATACTCATTAAACATAGCAACGAAATAAGATAGAATCCCAAACTTGTTATCCTAATCACAGACATATATGGTATCTTAGAACTCATTATTTTAGCAACGGATATTCCGAGCATTCCAAAACAAGTAAAACACCAACCTCCCATAACTTTTTTATTAGAATCTGAATTATATATATCCTTTTTTATGAGAAACATAATTAAACATACATGTGCTAATGCACTCATTATATATACAATCAATAAAACAGCCACATAAAAACTATAATCTTCCTTTTCTAATGTTGATAACATAAGAACAGTTCCAAACCAACCACACAAAATGCTCATTCCTAAACTTTGAATTCCTTGAATCCAAAAAGTTTTTTCGCCAGTCACATCTGATTTTGAAAATGTAGCAATTACGAAACTAATATAGAATAGTGTTAAAAAAATCCTGTTAAAAGAGGGCGACGAGGTTAATTCTGCTATAAACATTGCTAAAAAACAGAAAAAAAGTATTACTCCATCAAATTTATAAATCTCTTTCCTCTCTATTTTTTTTTCAATACCATATAGTATGAAATTTTTGGTTTTTTCACTAAGTTTCATCATATAAAAATTACCCTTTCGTCATTATTTGTTGCTATTCTAACATATCTCCATACCTTAAATCTACAAATAAGTGTTAATAATTCCGAAGTGGCATTAAATTTTCACAGCTTTTTATCTTGCTACCTGTAACGCACATTTTCGCAAAAACCATAGTCCCCGATACTTTCCTCACAGGCGATAGGCAACGGTCAAAACATCAGGTCTGCACCTGACATTTTAACCGCATATCAGCCCTGATTATCACATTATCCCTGCTGGCTGTTCAGCCCATGCTTTTTCGCATATTCGCTGGCTTTCTGTCTGCGTTCCTCACTGTAAGGCGGCAGGAAGCGGATAGACAGACGGGACTTTGCCAGCTCATAAGAAACACCGCCTTGAACATTGGATTTTTCCAGCCTGCAAAGGTCAGGGTACTTCTTAGCAAAAGCAGCCAACCTCTTTTTCAATCCGGCGTTGTGGGTGTAGATATTTGCCTTGTCCTCGCCCTCATTAAAGAGAACGATTGTTTCTTTCTCAATCTTCGTCAGTCTCGTCATAGTAGCCCTCCCTATGGTTTTTCAACACACGCAGCTTGCAGTAAAAGCAGCGATACCACCTTTCAACACCCTCAGCACTCAGCTTGACGGAAAGCATACAAAACAGCTTCTTCGCCGCCGGATCGGGGGCAAGGGCAGCCACCATACGCAAACGCTCGACAGTTGCTTTCAGGTTCGGACAGCCAAAGGCATAAAGGGCTTCCATTTCATTCCGGTTCATTTTCATTGCGTATTTTTTCCTAAATTTTGATAAAGGTCATATCTTTTAACTGGTTGAAATGTATGTAGAAGTGTATCGGGAAAATATGATAAAAAAACTTGCAAAACAGTGCGGATATGCTATAATAGAATCGAGCCGTGGGAAGGCATGGGTAATGCCCTAATCCAAATATTCCATTTACGGGATTAAGAATGGTATATCCATTCTTTTTTTTTACCAGCGAGGAGGTGAAGATTTGGCTAACGATAAACCTTTTACTGTGGAAGAACAGATTGATACGATGAAAAAATATGTGACGTTTACAAAACGGGCAAGAATGCGGGAATTTTTGCAGTATTCAGGATATTTTCGTGCCAGCAGATATGGAAAATATTTGTTATCATATACTAATGTGTTTCAGATGAAACCCTCGCAGGATGTTTTGTTTGCATTATATCAGTTTGATTTTGAATTGCGAAAGATTATGTATGAGGCTTGTGCAAAGGCTGAAATTCAAATAAAATCAGCAATTTCTAATGCAGTTTCATTGAAAACAGCAGATGCAGTGTTTTATTTAGATCAACAGAATTATACACCGACAAGAAGTGAGAGAAATAAATTTTACAGAAAAAAGAACATAAAATTCTTTGGGAGTTTCTTTCATGATATACAGGATAAAGAAGAAAAACTAAGAAAAGACGTTTTAAAATATCCGGAGTTAAAAGAATATAGAAATGGCGGAAAAAGAGCCACAATGAATATTCCATGCTGGGCAGCATTTTCATATTTTGAATTTGGTACGATTGAGAATATTTATAAATATTTGAGAAGCGATTTACGTAAGGAAGTTTTATTGTATAGTTATAGCAGGGGGAAATATGGCAAAAAGATAACTATGCAGATGGACACTTGGCTGAATGGTGTGAGAACCTTAAGAAATATTTGTGCCCACCATTCCAGACTGGTAGGGATGCAGGAAGCCATTGTGCTGCCGGATGCAGAAGATGATCCTGATATACTGCTCAGTGGAGAGGATTTCTTTTCAAGACTTTATGCTTTGAAAAAAGTGATGAGTCCAAAAGATAGTGAGGAAATGAAACAAAAGCTGAAGAAATGTATTTTGAAATCGAAAATAGATGTATATCAACTTGGCATTTTGCCGATGGATTGGGAAGAAAGGTTTGATAGAATAAAATATTTGTAAAGTACATAAAATAGGATGAGCCGTGGGAAGGCAAGGGTTGTTTGCGGGAGCAGGCAATGCCCTTAATCCAAATATTCCATTAACGGGACGGGCAGGTGTATATCATCTGCTCGTTTTTTTTGAGTCTTGACATTAAAATCTTACGGGTGTAATATTTAAAAACAAGAAATTTTTTTTTAAAAGAAAATCTTACATATGTAATATAAAGATGAAAGGTCAAGGGTATTATGAAAAAGAAACGTAGAAAAAGAAACAGGAGATATTTTTTGTTTATTCCTTTGCTTGTAGGAGTGCTAGTGCTTAGTGGTTTGATATGCCTTGCAGGGGTGGTAAAAAGAAAAAGTGAATGGAAAGCCCCAGGAGAATTATTATTGGAATATATGAATCACATTCCGAAACAGGAATATGAAGAAATGTATGAAATGTTAGATGTAGCTGCATCTGGAAACATTACGCCGGAAGAATTTCAAAAACGCAATTCAGCTATCTATGAGGGGATAGAAATAGAAAATATGATGGTGGAAATTGTATCTTATGAAGAAGAACAGGAAGTAGTGCATTATAAAACTTCATTTGATACGATTGCTGGAAATATCAGTTTTGAGAATGAAGCCAGCTTTTTAGAGAGCGAAGATGGATATAAATTGATATGGGAAGATGCTTTGATTTTTCCAGAGCTGGGTTCTGGGGATAAAGTGAAGGTATCTACTGTGCAGGCGGAACGAGGGGAGATTCTTGATCGAAATGATAAAATTCTTGCAGGGAAAGGAGTGGCATCTTCAGTAGGAATTGTTCCAGGGAAGTTGCAGGAGGAAGAAACATCTATTCAAAGAATTGCAGAATTATTGGAAATAGATACGGAAACAATTAAGAGAAAGCTGTCGGCAAAGTGGGTAAAAGAGGATTCGTTTGTCCCAATTAAAACATTACCCAAAGTGGAGAAAATAGAGTTATTGTCTTTGGAACCGGATGAAAATATATTAAAAGAAAAAGAAAAGCAGGATAGGTTGCTAGAAATTTCAGGGGTAATGATTTCTGATGTGGAAGTAAGAAAGTATCCTTTCGGTAAGGCAGCTTCACACTTAGTAGGATATGTACAGAGTGTAACAGCAGAGGATTTAGAGAAACATGCGGGAGAAGGATATACATCCAATAGCTTGATTGGGAAAAGCGGTATGGAAAGCCTGTTTGAAAAGGAACTGAAGGGACATAATGGTTATAAAATTTCTATTGTAAATGAAGAAGGAGGAATAAAAAAAGAACTTGCAGAGACATTTGTTGAGCATGGGAAAGATATAAAGCTGACGATTGATGTAACCGTACAAAATATGTTATATGAGCAGTTTAAGGATGATAAGGGCTGTTCTGTAGCTATCAATCAGTATACAGGAGAAGTTTTGGCACTGGTTAGTACGCCTGCTTATGATAATAATGATTTTATTATGGGGATGTCCAGTGAAAAATGGACAGCATTAAATGAAGATGTGAAAAAGCCTCTATACAACCGATTCAGGCAGATTTGGTGTCCCGGCTCAACATTTAAGCCTATTACAGCGGCGATAGGTTTACAGTCGGGAGCCATTGATCCGATGGAGGACTATGGAAATGTTGGAATGAGTTGGCAGAAGGATAATTCGTGGGGGTCTTATCATGTAACAACTCTTCATACATATGAGCCGGTTATCTTAGAAAATGCACTTGTTTATTCGGATAATATTTACTTTGCAAAAGCGGCTTTGAAAATAGGCAGAGAAGAAATGGAAGATAAATTATTAGGATTAGGATTTAATGAAATTTTACCATTTGAAATTAAAATGGCAGAATCTCAATATTCCAATACTGAGAAAATAGAAACAGAAATTCAGTTGGCAGATACAGGATATGGGCAAGGACAGGTGCTGATAAATCCTTTGCATATGGCTTGCATCTATTCAGCATTTTGTAATAAAGGAAGCATAGTAAATCCTTATCTTGTATATCAGGAGAATGCAGCAAAAACATATTGGATTGAGGATGCTTTTTCTGACAGTGTAGCGGACAGGGTGTTGGATGGAACGAAAAAAGTTGTAAATAATCCAAATGGTACAGGATATTCAGCTCACCGAGAAGACATTATATTGGCAGGAAAAACAGGAACAGCAGAAATCAAGGCATCGAAAGAAGATACTTCAGGCACAGAACTTGGCTGGTTTACGGTTTTTACAGCAGATCAGGATTGCAGTTCTCCAATTTTAATTGTAAGTATGGTTGAAGATGTAAAAGGACGAGGAGGAAGTGGTTATGTTGTCGAGAAAGATATACAAATTTTGCAAGAATGGTTTCAGAATAACCAGTAAGGCTCAGAATAGAAAATTGGTAGCGAGTTGTATTTTTCTCACATTAACTCTTGCAGGATGCCAAAATATTCAGCCAACAGAACCAGTATCGACAAGCGTCCCGACAAAAGAGACCATTGAAGATGAAAGCAAGGCAGAAGCGGAAATAGTTGCAGAAATCTATCGTGGAGTATATGGAAAGATACAAGAAAACGAATCTATGAATATGTTGGAAGCAACTAAGGAAATAGTGAAGAATCTTGGGGAAAAGGGATATTCAGCCATTGATGATAAAAATCAAATCAATATGACACAAGCAGATCAGGTAATTCAATTTTGTAATGCTGTGGATGCAAAGGCAGAAGCGGAGCAGACAATCATAGAAATTATGGATTCAGGATGGTTTGCGATTTATGAATTTAAAACCAAAGAGGGTAGTGTGGATATAGAAAAAAACATATACCAGTACCGGAATGGAGCATTAGAAAAAACATCAGCAGGGGCATATCGGGCAGAGGAGTGGAATTATTCAGAAGATGGATTTTTAATGTTTTCAGGTTCATGGTATTCAGAAGAATTATACATACTTACATTAAGCGAAGCAGAGGAGCATAAAGCATTTCGGATTCTTCCATTGGATGAAAAATGCAGGGAACTGAACAGAAAATATATACTTCCAATCAGTTATGAAAGAAATAATATGTTCCTTATAGATTGGGATGAGAATGATTTTGGAGAATTGGATTTCTATGACTTGTATGATATTTTTTTCCCACAAGTAAACGGTCAGGTTATGAATTATGTGGCAGATGATGATTTAAGCAATATTGAGGTTTATCAGATACCAAAAGATGAATTTGAAAAAGTTATTATGTCATATTTCAATATAGAAAGTGGAACTTTGCAAAGTAAAACAGTTTATGATCCGAAGAAAGCTGTCTACAAGTATAAGCCGAGAGGGTTTGAAGAAGTAGAATACCCGGAATATCCGTTTCCGGAAGTTGTTGAGTATAGAGAAAACAATGGTGGAACAATTACGCTTACAGTAAATGTAGTATTTCCCTATGCAGGTATATCTAAAGTGTACACTCATGAGGTAGTTGTTCGTCCGATGACAGATGGAACATTTCAATATGTGTCTAATCGGATTATTCCTTCAGACGATAATCATGAAGAAACGTGGCATGTTGATCGGTTAACAGCAGACGAATGGGAAAATCTTTATGGGGTAAATAGATAATGGAAGATGTGAAATGGTTTGTGCGTAAATGGGGAGTCCTGTTTCTGGTATTAGTGTTGATGGTAATAGCGGCAGGGGTTTATGCAGGAACAAAAGGAACTGGAAAAAAATGTTCAGTAGAAGAAGTATGGGAACCACCTGTAATAATATCCGGGAATGAGGAAAAGAAAGCAGAAACAGAAGATATGGTAGGTACATCATCCGAATCCGCATTATGGTTTATTCCGCAAGCAGAGGAATGCCTTATTAGTGAGAAGGAAAAGGACGAAATTAAAGAACTGGCATTATTGGCAGCCGAGCAGGTAAAAGGTGTTTACAAGGATACAATAATAGAAAATGACATACCATATAGTTCTAATATAAAAAATTTTACGGAGGAGCAGTGTAAGAGAGTCGTTTCTTTACTTGGAAAAGCTGGATTTGCAAGTGTTACAGAAAATTACAATATGGAAAATGGTAAACAGGTAGAAGAATTTTATGCACACTATCTGAATAAGGAAGATGCGATGGTGACTGTATTTGAAGTATATAGGGATGGACTTATTGGGGTAAACACGTTCGTTTACCGGAGCGGGAAAATACAGACATATTATGTGGGAATTGGTTGGATGCCCAAAGGAATACCAGAATTAGAAAGCGAAGTGGTCAGTGATATTGCAGAAATTAAATTAACTGAAAAAGGATATTTTATTTATGCTCATGAGATTGTAATTGCTCATGCCAGTTTGCGGCAATATTTTAGGGTAAAACCATTGTCTGCGGAGCGTAGGGAACTGAGTCGTAAATATTTATCAGGATTAGACTATCAAATGTATAATATGCTTGTGGTGGATTGGGATAGGGATAATGTAACAGATATTTTAATGCCGGGACTATTTGATGATTTATACCGTATGTATACGGGGGAAAATCTGAAATTCCCAGATGACAAAATTCCGGCAGATATTTTTGAAGAAGTAATGATGACGTATTTGCCAGTATCTATCCAGCAGCTAAGAGAACATTACCAATATGATGATAAGACAGACAGCTATTGGCATGAACAGATTTTCACAAGTCCTTATCCTCCGTTTGGAGAGATTATTGAATACCACTACAATGATGATGGGACAATTACACTATTCGCAGATGCAGTATGGGCAGATTACAATTCAGATATTGCTTTTACAAATGAAATTGTAATTCAGCCATTAGAAAATGGAAAATGGAGGTATTTATCTAATCATGTTGAGGAAAAAGAATTGGAATTACCGCCAATAGCACGAGTGAGAGGACGATGAATGTGAGAAGCAGATTTTTATTTTTGGCAATATTGGTATTTAGCTTATGTGGATGTTCTGCAGAACGAGCGGAAGAAGGAAAAACAGCAGAGATGAAAGGTATCGTTGAAATAGAAAATAGTAAGGATGTGCAAGAGCATATAGAGAAGGGATATGGTTTGCCAATAAGTGCTACTGAAAGAAAAGAAGCGGAAGATGATTGTAGAAAGCAAATGGAATTGATTTCAGATATATATGCGAAAGCAGATAAAGGAGATTCCTTGAATGTTGTTCTTTCAATCGAAACGCTTGAGAAAATGGTGGAAATATTGAAAGAGACAGGGTGCAGCGTAAAAGTAAGTGATACATATTATGGTATGGAGAATCATGAAAAATTTGAGGATTTTTTGAATTCTTGTATTGCAGGGGAGCAGGGAGAAGCTGTAATCTATCAAGTACATGGAAGCGGAGGAGTTGCCAGAGAAAAATATGTATTTGATGGGGAAAATATGTATGTTTTGGCATTCGGCTATGTATGGAATAAAGAAAATGAAGTTGTAAATTCCTATATGTCACATACAAGGCTGAAGGAGTGGAGGTATACGGAAAACGGATGGTTTTGTTACGAGTTATGTGTTCCGGAATATCCAGAGGTTACAGAAATCATGGATGGCAGTTGTTTGATTAGAGTAGAACCTATGAACCAAAAAAATCGAGAGATGTCAGAAATGTGCGTATTGGGGATCGGCTATCAGGGAAATAATCTTTTGTGTTCTAACTGGAATGAAAATCATATGGATGAGCTGGACTACAATGGTTTGTATGAATATTTGTATGCAATGAAATATCACAAGCAGATTTATGCGGAGAATTATTCAGGTGGAATACCAAAAGAAGAGTTTGAAACTTTGATTATGGAGTATCTTCCAATATCCGAAGAAAACTTGCAGAAATATGCAGAATTTGATGAAGAAGCAAAAATGTATGCATGGGCACCGTTGGGATGTGGTAATTATGCCCCTAACTTTTTTGGGACTTCTGTGCCGGAGGTGGTGGAAGTAAGAGAAAATCCAGATGGTACGGTTACATTAACGGTAAATGCAGTATGCGACATGGTTATCTGTGATGATGCTCTTATTACGCATGATTTAACAGTGAAATTCAAAGAAGATGGGCGTTTTCAATATTTAGGGAATGAAATCCGGAAAGAGGATAGAAACAATGTCCCGGAATATCAGTATCGTGTGAAGGGAGAAATCAAGAATGGTAGTTGAAGAATTTCATGATCAGAAAATTATATATCACTTAAATATAGACGAAGAAGTAAACAATATTTTAATGCATCTTAGTTCATTAAAAACTATAAAGACTAATAGAGTAATCAAAGGTACAACTTTGGTGGGTGCTTTTTATATCTTTTCTTTAGCATTTTATTCATACTTGTTTCATATATCATTTGCATGGATATTTTTATTGTTAAGTATTGGATTTGCTGCATTAGGTTTAAGTGTAGAAAAATTACAAAAAGTATTTATGAGAGCAATCATAAATAAAGAAAAACAGAAAATGAATAATGAGCGAAAATATGTGTTTTCAAAAGAAGGTGTGGATATAGTCACAGAGGCTGGAGCTACACATAATTATTGGAGTTCATTTGTTAATAAGGGAGAGATTGAAAATCATATTTATTTGGTTCGTAAAGACAATAAAGTTATATTGATTAATAAAAATGTTCTATCTGAAAATGAATTACTGATGCTTAGAAGTTTTATTCAAGATATAGAAACAGAACAGATAGAAACGGAAAATAAAATGTCTTTTAAAATGAAGGCATTGGTGGTTGCTACGATGATTACCATTATCGTTTCATTGGTATATACCGGCATTAAAATCGGATATCCTTTATCAAATGGAGAGATTTTTCGTTTATGGTTTATAAGAACAGTTCCTATCATACAATTTTTAATTCTACAATGTTTGAATATTATATGGACGTGTGTTTTGTCTAGGACAATAAAGAAGAACAAAAAGAAATCTTTATTGAAAAGAATTTTTTTATGGGCAGTCGGAATAATTGTAGTGCTAACAATGGCATTTGGGATATTTGTGACCATGTTAAATGAAGATTCAGAATATTATAATAGTAATGGAACTGTGATAGTTAAAACTCCTGTGTGGTTAGATAAACCATCGTATAGACTGTATAAAGAAGAAAATATTCTGGTTCTTCAGTTCTTAAGAAATGCAGATGGAATGGATGACATAGATGCTTCAATTACACAACAGGAATATATAGATAAATATATAGCTAAAAATTATGGGGATTTGGAGAAAAAATCAGAACATCAAGATGACGATAAAAATGAATCAAGTCAAAACGATAGGGCAATCGAAAGTCAACAAGATTCAAAAAAAATCAAGAAAATAGACGAAGGCTATCAAAAAATATATCAAACCTATATAAAGGAAACTGATGCAGAATATAGAAAAGACTATAATGCAAAGGGGTATAGCTATATTGTTACCTACGAAGATGAAACGCAGATTAGATATCTAATGTATGATCGTGATAATCAAGAAGGAACAAAGGCTCAATATGTGTATTATAAAAATATAAAAAGTACAGATGGATCATGGAGTATGATGGATGCTGAAATTTTAGATATGTACCAGTATGATTACGAATCAAAAGAGGTAAAGGATTTACAAAAGACTTCCTGGTAAATTTAAAAAGAGATCCATTGAATTCGGATGAATAGAGAAGGAGAACCCTAGCACTTTTTGCTAAGGTTCTCTGTTTTGATTATTTCCATATGTTCAGATCAGACAAGATAGATAAAGCAATGTCTGATGCTTTACTACCAGTTGCACGTTGTTCGCTTTGAATATTTGTGGAGAAAAAGTATGTATTATTTTGGCTTTCTATAAAACCTATAAACCAGCCATTTATATCCTGCCCGTTCACTCGTCCGGTTCCGGTTTTTCCATAAAAATCTCCATTTTCAGAGGTGGTAAGATGGATGGAATTTTTGACGGCATGAATATTAGCAGGAGTAAAGTTGAAGTTGTTTCGATATAAATCTTTCAAAAGTTCAACTTGTTCTACTGGTGAAATCTTTAAGGATGACTGCATCCAGTAGGAAGAGAAATCTCCGGATATATTTTCATTGCCATATCCTATTTGCTGAAGGTATGAATTTATAGTGGAAGCTCCGAGCTGCTTGTCGATTGATTCAAAATACCAGTTTACGGAGGAGTCCATTGCCGATTGTAGGGTTTGATTTACATTCCATGCATCAAAAGGATAATTTTTTCCATTCCATTTTCTGAAGGAATTTTCTGGGGTGATAATTCCGTTTTCCAGTCCAAAGAGGGCGGTATATATTTTATAGGTGGAATCTGGCGATACCCGCATGGTAGCATTTTCTTCATTATAGATGTTCCATGAGTTCTCAGACATATTATAGAGAACAAAACTTCCGTTATAATTTCCGAAATAGGACGAAAGGTCAGTATAGGTTATATCCTCGGTGGAAGCATCCCATTGGTAATGGTTTCCGTCGGCTGCATAGGTGGAAACCAGAGGTACAAAGCTGATTAAAATAGATGTAGTTATTCCGAATGCGGCAAAGCTTCGTATCAGATGCCAAAAAGAGGGTTTTTCATAAGAGGAAATATTTAGAATTCGTCGTTTCATCTGTTTCATATTTCCACCTAGTCCGGAAGCAAAAGGAAAAGGTGTGAGCGAGATTTTTTCAGCGAAATTAATCAAGGTATTTCCATAGTCCTCATAATGTTTTTCATCAAGCATTTGGAGAACAGAAGTATCGCAGGCAACTTCTCTGTCAGTACGCATTTCCTTTAGTGCATACCAGACAAGAGGGTTGAACCAATAAATAATTCCTGCAAGGTTCATAAAATAGTTGGTAAGGGCATCTTTATGTTTGTAATGCTGCAGCTCATGGAACAGCATATAGCGTAAATCTGTTTCTGTATAATCAGAAATTAGATGAAGCGGAAGATAAATACAGGGCTTAAATAATCCGACAATTACGGGCGATTTTAAAAATGCGGTACTGTAAACAGGAATTGGTCGGATAATGCTCATTTCATTTAAGCAGTCCTGAAATAGCCTTTGAATTTCTTTGTTCTGCAAAGGAAGTGAAGATTTTTTCAAAGCATTTAAGCGGCATAGTGATTTTGCCACTAAGATAATCATTGCCAGCATACCGATCACCCATATTCCGAACAAGATAATGCCAGCAACAGAAGGTGTTCCCTGATTTACAGATAGAGTAAAATCATTCATCCAGTTCTCCGCAGTGGAAGCGGAAAGCAGAGGAGCATTTTTTAAGTTGGTTCCGGAATTTAATGTAGAAGGAGTTCTGAGTATTTTAAACCATGAAAACAGTGATGGTAATCCATGTGGATGGATCGGAATAAAAGGAACTGCTAATAATCCTAGAAATAGGAACCATAAATTGTACTGCATTCGGCTGGTAAGATTGTTTCGGAATATCCGTTTTGTAATTAAAAGGATAAGTACAATACCGCTGATAAAAATGTTGCAAAATAGAAAACGAATCATAAAACTCGCCATATCACTTTCCTCCTTTTTTTGACCTCCTAGAAAGAAGGGAACGTAAAGAGTCTATATCATCTTCAGAAAGTCGGTCATTTTCTATATAAGCCGATAGCATAGCAGTAATATCACCATTGTAAAATCGCTCCAGAAAGGAATTGCTTTCCTGTCCGATATAGTCACTTTCTTTCACTAATGGAGTGTAAACAAATACCCTGCTTTGTTTTTCGTAAGTAAGCACCTTTTTATTTACAAGGCGTTTGATTAAAGTCTGTATTGTTTTAGGACTCCATGTTGTTGTTTGGGTAAGCATTTCAGTAATTTCATTTGTACTGATTGGTGCATATTTCCATATGATTTTCATCACTTCAAATTCAGCTTCTGAAATTTGTGGTAAGTTGGTCATAGTCACTCCTCCTAAAATCTTACGGATGTAATAAAAATATTATAGAGGTTATAGATAGAATTGTCAAATTGAGAAAAATTATATTGACTCAAAATCTTACTTATGTAATAATCAAAATATTACATAAGTAAGATTTAAAAAGAGGAAAATGGATGGTTGAAATTTTAAATAAAATGATTTGAAAAAAAGAAAACCAATAGAGTCACAAGGAGTCTATTGGTTCTCTTACAGAGTGGGATGGTCTTGCTTACGTAGAAGATCAAGCAGATAACGAATCATTGGTAATAAATCCGCAGCTTCCTGTTCTGTGCAGTCATTCAGTAATGTTAGAAGCTTCTGGAGATTTGGGTGTTGGTTCGTATTGCTTGGATAGAAAATTTGGTCGGCGGGTATCTTCAGGTATGTAATTAAAGGGTATAGCTTATCATATTTGGGATTACCACGCCCGGCTTCAATATTTAGTATGGTACGGGTGTCCATATTAAGATTTTCTGCCAGTTTTTCCTGTGAAAGTCCAAGTTCTGTACGGGCTTCACGCACTGCAATGGCAAGAACCTGTTTCATATTATCCTGCATTATAATTCACCTCGATAGTAGTTTACAATACCTATTAAAACGAGTGAATTACAATAAAATACAGCATAGATATGGAGTGTAGTACATGAAAATGAAATGTGGTAAAAAACATAGGAAAAGAATAGCGAAAAGTAGTGAAATAGTATCTTATTACACATTAAGGTGTATCACAAAGAGGTAAAAAACCTCATTGCGATACACCTTTTTTGATGGGAAATCAGAGTGTGGTAATTTCCTTATCTGATTTGTGGTTTGGTGTCTGTTCCTGTTCCGGAATCCGATTAAGATACTGGTTCAGATTATTTAATTTCCGATTGAGGGACTGAATATCTTTTTCAGTAGATTTATAGGTTTTCTGTAAGGCGTCTTTTTTTGCATATAGAGCATGATAATCACTGCGGAGTTTATCGACATCAAGTTGTTTTAAGTTGATTCCAAAGCGTTTCAGCATATTTTCCGCACCGTCATGGAGCAGCAGTTCTGTTTCATGGTGTCGGAGATAAGCATCCGGATTTTTCGATTTCCGGTAGCGGATGTGATAGATATGATTGGTCTGATACTGCTCAGCATACTTCAATATCTGCCCTAAATCCTTTAACTGGCGTTCTGTTTCCACAAGACTGTTCCTTACAGTTTTTACAAGGATGGACTTGCTTTCAATCTGTTTTTCAAGCTCAATGATAGAGCCCGCTTTACTGTAACTGCTGGCGGCGATTTTAAGATTTTCAATCGTTGCCCAATGCTGCAAACCGGGACTTTGTGTGAACCTTTCTTCCGAGGTATCAATAAGCGTTCGGGAAGAGTAGTCCTTGATAGGTGTTTTCTTCCGGACAGGGAACGGGACACGTTTTTGCGTCTGTGCCAAAGCCTTTGCTTCCACCCGTTCCTTAATCCGTTCTTTGGTGTATTCTGCACCTAAAGATTTCATGCTGCCGCGGATAAAATGATCCCGATCAAGGGGACGAAAGGAGATGTATTTTAAGGTGTTCTCACCGATGGTATCACCTTTAATTTCATAGCCTTTTGCTTGTATTAGTTTGATGCAATCTTCATAGGTGTTGGCATTTTGGATTGCTTCATCAATATCCTGTTTGAGTTTTGCTTTCCAAGAAGTGCCATTCCTGTTAGCTGTCCACTCTTTATAACTTTTGCCGCACTGGTTTGTAGGAGAAATGACAGATAACTGATGCTCAGAACATAACTCGTCGCTAAGGCGACGAATATGGTAATAGGTTCGTTTACAGTCATGATATTTCTCATGATTTATATTATCCGCTGCACAAAAAATAATGTGATTATGAACGTGACCTTTATCAATATGAGTGGAAACAATATAAGAATATTTTCCCTCTAGCAGTTTGTCAGCAAGCTCCACACCAATCTGATGTGCTTCCTTATAAGACACCTCCCCAGGTGCAAAAGATTGGATCAGATGAAAGGCTTTGTTAGGGTCTGCCTGATTGGTCTTTGACAGGGCAAATTTGAAGTCAAAGGCAGCGGTTTCAGGACTGCATCCAAAGGAAGAAATGAGGATACTTTCATCCGTTTTTTCGGAATTGCATATATAGTTTACTGCTTTATGGACGGTTGCTTGGATAGCATGGATTTTTGTGATTGCCATACTTGTTTCATCAGCTCCTTTACTTCATTTACATCAGATTTATAGACATTACCAGTAGCATTCATCCGTTTGGCTATCTGGTTTAGAGTGTTGCTGATACGGGAGAGTGTGGTGTTGTATTCCCGTAGATGTTCGTAATTTACATCATAGACATAACCATACAAAATCAGATGACGGATAAATGCAGATTTACTTTTCATACCAGAGATTTTCCATTTCTGTTCTAAGATATATTGCTCGTCATCGCTGAGATAGATTTTAAGCTCATTCTGTCTTTCTCGGTTCGCCATTGCAGTATCAGTCCTTTCTTTACTTATATAAAAGATTTTTAGTATGCCGTATCCGGCGGTTTGTTTTTTAGGGGGTCAGGGGGATATGCCCCATGCAAGCCAGTTTGCTCAAGTTTCCTTTTGGAAGAAACTTGGGAAAATGGTGCCTGTGAGGGAACACAGGCAGTGCTTGCTATTCTTCTGCAAATTACCCGTAGGGAATTTGCGTGTTGCGTGAGCATAGGCGAGTGGTTTGCAACACAGTAGGGCGTTGCCGCCCTTGTTACAGGTAGCATTAGTAACCTGACATTACAGTCGGGAAAGAAGCAATAAAAAAACTGCCACGGTTCATAAGGGCATAAATTACCCATAAAAATTCCATAGCAGTTTGTGTGACTTTTTATAATTTTTGACTCTATCCATAAATGATTTTATCAATGAGCAGAGGGAAAGTCAATGGTTGGAGAAATATAAGGATTTGCAGGGGAATTTGAGGGAATAAGCAAGGATACTGCATATTCAACATTTAAAATTGAAATTGGAAAACCATAGGAGAGGGGGTGAAGCATGAATACCATACATCGTAGAACAGAAATAATCAATATTCTTATTATCAGACGGCACACAACAGCGAATGAACTGGCACAGGAATTTGGTGTTTCCATTCGCACGATACAATATGATATTCAGGCTTTAACTCCGGTTTATCCAATTTATACAAAACAGGGGGAGAATGGAGGAATCTTTATAAGGGAAGATTACAAGCCTTATGCCAATTCGCTGACACCGATGGAAGTAACTGCCTTGAGTGAATTGTATGATTGGGCAGAGGGAGTACATAAAAAGGTTTTATTCCAAGTCTTAAGAAAATATGGACCGGATAAATTACAGCTTTGATCTTGTCATTCTGATAAAGCACATAATCTTTAAAGAACCGTTTATAGCAGACGGAAGTGTGCTTATGTGCTTTTTAGGCTGATAATTTCAGCTTTGATTTTATCCTGAATGCGAGCAGATGCTTGCAACTGCACTTTGACAATTTCATAAATCAATGCGTACAGGACGTGTGGAATATGTGGAGCCACTTTGCGGATACGCCATGAGATACCTGCTTTTGCTTTTTGAGTGGAGGTGTATACGAGGAAATACTGAAAGATGATATTGAAGTTAAGGTATGGAGCGAGGAATATCCGGCATAAATGTGTAGCAGTTATACGGAGGCGTTGATACATATTTTTGATAATGATACTTCCGGATTAGTCCGGTCAGATAAGATGACGGTGCGATACCGATGTGGGCAGTGTAATGAGCTGTCACCTGTACGGATTTTAAAAGTTATCTGTTGATGAGAGAACAGAAGAATTTTGTTCTGTCATGGGCAGACAATGAGCTAAAAGGAGGAAACAGTGATTGTGAGAAAAACGGTAGATAAAGAGGTTAAAGATGCAGATCGAATTATTGCATTAGCTTTATTGAAACATCTATATAATAAAGGAGAAATTTCTGAATGTGTTTTTAGAAAAATTAGGAAATCAACAATGGAGAAAATTTCAGTTGAAAATCGAGAGCTTATATGATAATATAAAAGCAGAGAAACAATGTAGGAAAAAGAGGCGGTGTTAATGGGGGAAAGAAGAGTAGCGATATATGCTAGAGTTTCAACGGAACATGAGGCACAAATTTCTGCCTTGGAAAATCAGGTACAATATTATGACAATCTGTTTCAATTTCATCCGGATTGGAAACTATTTAAACGCTATATTGATGAAGGTATCACAGGAACTTCAGTAAATAAGAGACAGAGTTTCCTTGAGATGATGGAAGATGCAAAAAATGGTTGTTTTGATTTGATTATTACAAGGGAAGTGTCACGATTTGCGAGAAATACTGTTGATACACTTCAGCAGACCAGAATACTTAAAAAATATGGTGTAGAAGTTTATTTTACAGAAGATAATATTTGGACATTAAATGACGATGATGGAGAGCTTAGACTTACAATTATGGCAACTTTAGCACAAAATGAAAGTAAAAAGACTTCGACTCGTGTAAAAGCAGGGCAAATGATTTCATTTCAAAATGGTGTACCTTATGGTAACGGGAATATTTTAGGTTATGATCGGGTAGGCAGAGAATTTGTGATAAATGAAGAACAAGCAAAGACAGTCCGCATGATATATGATATGTATTTAGACGGAATGGGAATGAGAAAGATTCAGTTTGCATTGGAAGCTGCTGGAAGAAAAACATCAACCGGATTGACAAGGTGGTATTCTTCGTACATAAGTAGAGTCTTAAATAATCCATTCTATTGTGGTATTATTGTTTATAGGAAAGAGTATGTTCCAGATTATCTTGAACAAAAAAAGGTTAGAAACTTCGGGGATGTGGAGCAGATTGCTGTGGAAGGGACACATGAACCTATTATTACGAAAGAAGAGTTTGCAAAAGTAAGAAAAATGCTTGATTCTAAAACCTTTTCAGTTAATAATAGAGGCAGACGTGGCAAACATAAGGCTAATGATGTCTGGTGCAGAAAGTTGAAATGTTATTGTGGTGCTTCTATGAACCGCAGAGTGTGGAGAAGAGTAAATGGTATTCCACAATATTGCTATCAGTGCTATTCGCAGGTTAGGACAGGAAGCATTGCTACCAGAACTAGAAAAGGATTAGATTTAGAGGGAATATGTGATTCACCAATGGTTCCGGGATGGAAACTTGGAGCGATGGCTGATATAGTATTTCAGAAATTTTGGCAGGATAGAACAAGTATCATACAACTTGCAAATGAAATGTTAGAAGAACATTTTATGGCGGATAAAGAAGTAGATTTTCAAAAGGAAATTGAAGAAACTACGAGAAAGATAAATGTTCTTGAGAAAAAGTACGATAATCTTGTCGATATGCGAATGTCTGGAGAGATTGATAAAGCAAAATTTGAAGAAAAAAAAGCTACATTGTTTTTAGATAAAGAAAAGTTAGAGAAGATGTTGGAGTCATACCAAGTGGATGAGGAGGTATCCGATGAGGAATATCAAAATCGGCTTCAAGTTCTAAAGTATGGATTAGAGCAGGATTTTAATTTTTCGACACATAGTATACCGGAGGAAGTGATAGACGCCTTTGTAAAGGAAATAATTGTATATCCAGATTGTTTTGTATGGAAACTGAATATATTTGATGATGAATTACGATTGCAAGTATCGGGGCGCAAAGGTAATTCATCAGCTACCCTAATTGAGAGTCCTACATTGGACAATGGCAACACAGGCAGCTCTGAACAACAAATAAGATGAAATAAGGTCCAGTCCTCTGCAAGGCAGATGAGACTTGAAATGAGGAAAGCCCCCTATGCTTTGGCATAGGGGGCTTTTTGGCGATTTCGGAAGTCGTTTTCAGATATCCTTTTATCCTTCACATCCAATCGTAATCATGGTAATGTAGTCTTCTGCTTTTTCAAGAGCCATTTCATTTAATCCCTCTTCATAGGAATACGGAGAGAGCTTTAACTGTCTTGATTTGGCGAAGTCATGAATGGTTTCATAGACCTCCTCCAGCTTATCCCAGGTTCCAATACAGAAAGCCCGGATATAGGTTCCTGCCGGGCGGATTTCATCTTGTTCTGAGCTGTTTTCACTGCCATAGGCGAAGAAGCAGTGTTCTCCCTTTCCTGATTCCAGGCACATACGGCTTCCAAAGCTGTCAAACAGGCCAAAGATGCTGCGAAGGCGGAGAGAAAATTCTGCTGCTGTGGAGAAGTCCTTTTCGTCATACCGGCCAGAGATAGGGCTTGACAGCAGGATAGGCTGGGCAGGGAGTGAGACCAGTTCCACAGAACCGTGGCGGGCTTTCATTCCCAGCTCCAGTTTGTCGGATTTTTTCTGGAGAAAAGCTCTGGCGGCCATGAGCTGTTCCATGGAGTGATCGATGAGCTGCTTCTGATGCATGGCAATTTGCGAAAAGGAAGTATGAGAAGGATGCTCACGGTAGGACTTAATGGTTTCCAGTGGAACTCCCAGCTTTCCAAGCATACGAATCAGTTCCAGTTCAACGGACTGGAAACAGGTATAGTAGTGATATCCGTTTTCTCCGATGACAGCAGGATGGAACAACCCGATTTCATGGTAATAGTGAAGGGTTCTCTTGTTGACTCCGTTCAGGCGTGCGAATTCGCCGGAGGAGTAGAGAGATTTTGGCATATCCGGTTTGCCGGCTCCTTGATCCATGTTAAAAGATTTCATGTTCAGATTCTCCTTGACTGTACAGTTACTGTACATATTATTATAGGGCAGAAATAAGAATGGTACAATAAAAGGAGAAAAAAATATGAAATTTATCAGTGGAAAGCAGTTTCAGAAGACAGACTGGAAACGGGTGAAGGATATTTATTGTGAGGCATTTCCGAAATGTGAGAGAAAGCCCTTTTTTATGCTGAAGCACTCAGTGAAAACAGGAAAGGTTCAGATGCTGGCTGCCGTGGAAGGCGAACTGCTTCTGGGATTTCTGGCCGCTGTTCCCTATGAGGACATGGTTATGGTGGACTATCTGGCTGTGTCAGATAAGATAAGAAGCAAAGGGACAGGAAGCCGGCTGCTGCAGGAACTGTGCAGCCGGTTTGCCGAAAAAAAGGTAGTGCTTTTAATTGAGCGTCCCGATGTGCCTGCTGAAAATATAAATCAGCGGCTGGACAGAAGAAAGTTTTATTTTAAAAATCAGTTTACTTCTTCCGGTATTTATATTAACGGGGCAGGAGGAGAAATGGAAGTATTAAATTTTGGCGGAACGGTGTCAGGACAGGAATATATGAAGCTTCAGAAATATGCTCTGGGACGCCTGCTGTTTGCCATGTCAGGGATCGCCCTGGCTTCTGAATAAAAGAAAAGATTGTCAATCCTCTGATTCGATGCTACTATTAGCTGTACACATAATAAGAAACAGAATGAAACGGAGGACGCTTCTTTGGAAAATACGAGAAATCAGGATGGAATCGGAGCGTGGGAGCTTCTGGCAGCCAGCTTCGGAACCAGCTATCAGGATACCCGCTGCCGTACAATCGGAGCGATTGAGGAGGATCTGGAACAAGCCTTTCCAGAGTATTCAGTCAGAAGAGGCTTCACCAGCCGGATGATTATTAACCGGGTAAAAACCAGGGATCAGATTGTGATCGACAGTCTGGAGGAGGCCCTGAGGAGGGCGGCTGACAATGGGGTGAAGCGTCTGATTGTTCAGCCCACCCACATAATGGACGGTTTTGAGTATACGGCCCTTGCAGATAAAGTGGCGGAGTATTCCCGCTTTTTTGAGGCTGCTGCAGTGGGGAAGCCGCTTCTCCTTATAGGAAC
>OATT01000910.1_pt1 | contig 20865 bp, 20 predicted proteins | sample 1476071 | NCBI WGS metagenome assembly OATT01 (sample SAMEA2579989, study PRJEB22360) | human gut metagenome | biome: human gut; feature: human-associated habitat; material: faeces | place: Denmark | collected 2008/2010 | reverse complement strand
GCGGTGGTGGAGCTCCAGTAACAACAGAGGGAATCAATTTTCCAAACATAAAGATAATTCCAAGTAAACACCAGAATAATGATGTCCCTATCTTAGATTCTTCATTTTTAGTAGCTCTTAATGCAGTATCAAAACTCACCAAGCCACATAATACATAGAAAAATTCTGGAAGAAACGTTCCTAAAAATTCAGTCATTATCGATTTCCTCCTTTCTTGAGTTTCCTATCATACCATAGCACTTGTATTACTGTTAAAAAAACAGAAATAAAAGCAATGTAGAATGCTGACGATGAAATCATTGACAACGTAACATCTTGATATCCTAACCCAACCAATGTTCCTTGAATCAAAACAACTCCACTAGAAGCAGGAAAACAGTTTTGAGCAAAGAAATTTCCATAGTTTTCAACAGCAGCAGATAACCCTTTAATCTCTTCATCTTCAGCTTCAGTTAACTTCTCACCTTTTGATTTTTCAGCAGCAGCTTCACTCATAGGTAAAATTAAAGGTCTTACAAATTGAACATGCCCTCCGATTCTTACATTTAATCCTGAAGCAATTGAACGAATAACACTATAAATAGATAAAACTTTCCCAGCTGATGCATTTCTAATTTTCCCAATCAAATAAGCTGCTCTTTCCTTTAAGCCATATCTTTCGATGATAGCTATAACTGGAAAAATAATCAAGAAAATAGACATCAATCTATTATTGACAAAAGATTCACCAAGAATCCTTAAAATTTCTAAAAAATCCATTCCAGCAACTAGGCCTGTAACAATACCAGACACAATAACAACCAGCCAATACATCTAGTTTTAATGCAAACCCAATAACAATAATAATAATACCAATTAATGTAATATATTGCATAGTTTCTTCTCCTTTCAAAATTTCTCGACGGTTTGTATTATATAGGAATTTACCCATTCTTTCAACAAAATATCAATAATTTCACATTCTGCAAAAAAAACATATCAAAATAAGATAAACATTGTTTATCTTATTGATGACGATATGCACATTGTCTTGTGATTCTTAAAACATTATCCTCATGGGGAAAATGAACAGGATTTTGATGTGTTTCTTGAAACATTTGAATCAAATCACAAGCATCCTGATAAATTTCTTTAATTTCCATGTTCCCATACATCCTTGGAGGTAAAACATAAATTGGAATAGGAATATCTTCTTTTTCAACCAATTGTTTCACATAAATATTGAGATGTGGACAACACACAACAATATCAAACTCTAAAAATCTATTTTTAGCAATAGAGAAAGGTGAAAATTCAATCATAACATCATCTTCCATTCCTAAATTTTGAATTTCCTTTTTCATTCTTTCAGCAACAAAACTAGAAGAAAAGCCACCACCACAACACAATAAAATCTTAATCATAAATAGCCTCCATTTTTATCTTATTCCTTAATATTATATCATTCTTTTTGATAATGTAAAAATATATTGCCACTTATATAAAAAAAGAGTATAATTTCATTAATTATCAAAGGGGGATTTATTATGGAAATCAAAATTGAAAAAGCGGCATCTCTCAAAGAGAAACCAGACCAAAACAATTTAGGATTTGGCAAATATTTTACTGATCACATGTTCATCTTGGATTGGAATAAAGAAAAAGGCTGGCATGATGCAAGAATTGTACCTTATGGTCCAATTGCTATGGATCCAGCGACTATGGTTCTACACTATGCCCAAGAAACTTTTGAAGGTTTGAAAGCATATCGTAATCCTGATGGGGATATTCTTCTCTTTAGACCAGAAATGAATGCACGAAGAATGATTAACTCTAACAAACGTATTTGTATGGCTGAATTACCCGAGGATATGTTTGTCGAAGCTGTTGAAGCGATTGTGAAGTATGAACAAGAGTGGATTCCTACAGCATCTGGAACTTCACTTTATATTCGCCCATTCACTTTTGCGACAGAACCTGGTGTTGGTGTTCATCCTGCTAATAGTTATAAATTTATAATTATTTTATCACCAGTTGGTAATTATTACCCAGAAGGAGTTAATCCTGTAAAGATTTGGGTTGAAGATGAATATGTTAGAGCTGTTAAGGGTGGAACAGGATTCACAAAATGTGGTGGTAATTATGCTGCCAGTATTGCAGCCCAGGTCAAAGCTGAACAAAATGGTTATACACAAGTCCTCTGGTTAGATGGCGTTCATAGAAAATATGTTGATGAAGTTGGTACAATGAATGTTATGTTCTTAATTAATGACACAATTGTTACTGCTGCTTTAGAAGGAACTGTCCTTCCTGGTGTAACAAGAGATTCTATTTTGCATATTCTAAGAGATTGGGGCTACAAAGTTGAAGAACGTAATTTAAGTATTGATGAATTAATGGAAGCTGGAAAAACTGGGGCTTTAAAAGAAGCTTGGGGAACAGGTACTGCAGCGGTGATTTCACCAATCGGTGAGTTATGTTATAAAGGTGATAAAGTCACTATCAATAACTTTAAAACTGGGGAGTTGACACAAAAGTTATTTGATACTTTAACTGGTATTCAATGGGGTCGTTTGGAAGATAAATATAATTGGACAAAAATATTAAAATAGCAAAAAGGTTTCTCTTTATACTAGGAGAAACCTTTTTATCTCTACTTTTTCACTTTGGGATTTATTATTTCATTGATAACTCATGATTTTTTTCTTTTTCTAATTCATTTTTTTCAAAGGCTTTAAAAAATGGATAAAAGATAATCAAACCAATAATAACATTCAAGAATACAACTACAATCGTCATCATATCACCAGAAGCTAATGGTCCTAAAATAAATGGAGGTGTAGCCCATGGTAATGTTGCATAGAATTTTGAAAAGACGCCTAACATACATAATCCATATGTCACAAAACTTCCGATGCATGTCGAAATGATAAATGGAATGATCAAAAATGGATTTAATGCTAGTGGTAATCCAAACATAACTGGTTCGATAATTGAGAGAATAGCCGCCGGAATTGAAAGAATTGCCAATTTCTTTAGAAACTTAACTTTTGAAAATAACATTAATATCAACAATGGCCAAACTGTACTTGTCCAGATATGCAAATAATTAAAACCTGCAGTCCAAATATGTTCTAACGATCCGTTTGAAGCCATCGCCTGAGCATTCTCCGCAATATTTATCGTTTCTATTGGTGTGACAATAGCTGATAACATATTTCCACCATGTAATCCTGCTGCCCACAACATATTATTGAGAGTCTCAACAAAAGTATAACTTACTATATTATCTGCAGCTTTAATAACTGGTGCTAACAATCCAGATAAGAAAGCAAATAAATCAAAACCTAAAATTGATCTAATAAACCATACTAGCGTAATAACAATTGCAAATGGAATCAATGATGTAAATGCTGTTCCAACGTTAGGTGGAACACTGTCAGGCAGACGAATAACAATGTTTTTATCAACAATAAATTTATAAATACGGACTGAGAAAATGCCTACCAATATGCTTACAAACAACCCTGAGGCTCCAAATGAAGTTACAGAAATTGTTTTCTCACTCATCACATCAAGATTAATAATTAAAAATGCTGTTATCCCTAATACACCTGCTGTTCTTTCTTCTACCCCTACTCTTTTTGCATAACCCATTGCAATCGTTAATGAAGCATAGAATGATAAGAAGCCAAGAGTGAGATCATTTACCAAGAAGAATTGATCAGCATAAGGTGCTAAAAATGGCAACAATGGGTCAGTCTCACTAATAATGGAAGGTGTTGCAAGAACACCTAATATTAAGAAGAGTGAACCGATGATAATGAGTGGCATACTGGCAATTAAGCCATCTTGAACACTAGCAACTGCCTTTATATTACTAAATCTCACAAGTGGTGTAGAAATTTTCATAGTGAAATCATTGACTTGATTCATTAATCTAGAATTTTTAAACATATTTTACCTCCTTTACCAGGTACGAATTCTCCCCCAATACTTTTCTAGCATGAGATCGTTTTTTTCACGAGCGCCATCGAGATTGCCACTATAGAAAACAGGAACTTCAATCCCTAATTGATGACATTTCCCAATTGTCTCTATGATAAGTGAATGAATAATAAAATCAGCAGCAATATTTGAAGTTGGTCCAACAGGTTGTTTAACACCATGAATTTCCATACATGTATCACCAAATTCAGTATGGTTGTCAATCACAATATCAGCAATTTCACATAGGCGTTTGCCAGACTCATGACGTGATGGTTGCCCCATTGAATAAGCGACACCTGTAATGGCAATACATGGAATTCCACGTTGTTTACATTCCATTGCCATTTCAACCGGAACAGCATTACGACCAGATTCACTTATGATAATCATACAATCCTGAGAGCTTGGTTTATGATAGTCCATAATACATTTGGCATATCCATGTAAACGTTCAGTAAATTCCGATTTTGTAACATCATGGTTTCCACTAATTCCATCTTCAATAATGGCATACAGTGGAACTAACCCACCAGCACGATAAAACACTTCTTCAGCAACCATGTGTGAGTGACCAGTTCCAAAAGTATAAATTAAACCGTCATTTATGAGTACATTACTCATCACTTCAATTGCTTTTAACATATTCTCTTTTTCATCATGACAAATATCTTTCAAGTATTTTTGGACTTTCTGATGAAATTCTTCAAATAATAATTTTTCCATAAATCTATTTTTTCTCCTCTATAAACTGAAATTTTTGACCACTTTGAATCCACTTCAAAAGTGGTCTATCTTCATCAACAATATATCCAACAACATTAACACGTTGATTAATTGATCTATCTTTTAACAAAATTTGCACCTCTCCAAAATACCTTTCATAATCTTCATTATCAATTGTGACATCAAAACAATGTCTTTCAATCGTATGACGGGGCGGAATTTTAACTAACTCTCTGTAAAGCATTGAGCGCATACAATAAGCTGATTCACGATGAGAATGAACACCACTAAATAAAACATCTTTTTCTTGCTGGGTTATCATTGGATAAACTCCAACACGTAATGATACAATATCTTCTTCTAATAATCGTGTAAGTGAAGATAATTCATTTTTACTCACAAAACCATCAGCTATAAAAACTGAATCAACTGTCTGTGAAACAAAGAGTTCATGCGCACTCCCATAAGCTGAAAGACTGCGATGATCTTCGACTGTTGGTGAACCATCCATTGCATGAAATAAAGTCATTTCAAAAGTATGACTATTACAAAAAGCACTAATTGGAATATGGTACTTTTTAAAAATAGATTTTCGATTGATAAGATGGTTCATAGACAAACCAGTTCCTTCATGTGGATACATATTATGACTTGCTTCAATTTTTGTGATATCACCACCAGCATCTAAAAATTCTTGTAACCCTTTTTCAATCGTTTTTTCAATATTAATGATATCACCATTCTCATTTGCTAGTTCAGAAGCATTAATAACAATCCTCCTACAATTTTGTAAACTCATTTGTGCTATTTCAGAAAAATCAAATCCCCCATCAATCCTAATTTCATCAATACCAGCTGATATAATCGGACTGATATTTTGCGACGTTGCATTAAAAGCATTAAAAATGTCTGGAAAAAAATCTGCTTGAACTTTCATATTTAAAGATTTTGCATAATCTGCTAAATCTTTTATTTTGCATAAATAATCAGTTTCAGCTATTTCCTGAGGTAAAACACAAAAAAATGATATAAAAATTCTGGTATACCCATAATGATGTGCAGACAACACATACTCTTTGTTCTTATCTAAGTCAAAATCTTTGACTGGATAAATTGTTACTCCTAATTCCTTCATACTTTCTTTTCCTCCTTCAAACTCGATATATCATGTTCTACACACATGTTACACCTAACAACTTGATATGTCAAGTTGTTTTAGCAAGAAAATATAAGTTTTTTTAAATGATAAAGATATTTAGTTGATAATTTTTTATTTATTTTATAGAATAGAAAAAGATGATATATCATCTAGGAGGTTATATACAGTGGGTGACAAGGAACCATTATACAAAAAAATTAAAAATGATATTAAAGAAAAAATACAATCACAACATTATTTACCTGGAGAAAAAATTCCAAGTGAAGCTGAACTCGGAAGAACGTTTCACGCTAGTCGTATTACTGTAGTCAGAGCAATCAACGACCTTGTTTCAGAAGGTTATTTAAGACGTGAACAAGGTAAGGGAAGTTTTGTCTGTCATCAAATGAATGAAGGTGTAATGAAATTAACTGGTTTTACAGAGCGTATGAAATCACGCAACTATAAGTTAGAAACAATAATACTTGAAAGAAGTTACAAAAAAATTCCTTTGGCTATGGCCAATCGTTTTCAACTTCCCCATAATGAGGATGTTATATTTATAAAGAGACTAAGGATTGTCAATGATCAGCCATTATGCATTTCCCATACATATTTCAAAAAGGATAATCATGAGTGGTTAATGAGTGAAGAATTAGAAAACCAATCAATATATCACTTATTAGAAAACAAATATCATCAGCATTTAGGTGATGCAACCCAAAGATTTGGTGTTGGTTATTTAACAGTGGCCGATGCTCAATTTCTTAACTTAAAAGAAACAAATCCATGTCTATGCTTAACTATCTTTGCATACTTAGACAATGGTGAACCATTTGAATATGATCAAACATATTACAATGCTTCTTTATATCAATATGAAATATCTATGACAAGATAAAAACTCATATCAGACTGATATTCATTCAGTAGATATGAGTTTTTATATAAATCCACAATGCTGTAAAGCATAATAAACACCGTTTTCTTGAATAGATGTCGTAACATATTCAGCTTCTTTTTTTAAAGATTCAATGGCATTACCCATTGCTATAGAATGCTTCACATGAGCAAACATACAGATATCATTTGCTCCATCACCAAAGGCATAAGCATTATCCCATTTTAAAATAATTTAAAATAACATCAATGCCATCACCTTTATCAATTCCTAAAATTGTTGCATCAGCACTTAAATGAGGATAATGTTCATTCAAAATCACAGTTTCCTTAAGTTCATTTTGAACAGCCTTAAATTGATCATAGTGTGAAAAATAAAGATCAAACATATACCACTTACATCCTCATCATTAAAGTCAATCTGATAATAACCTTTTTTATAGGTTGTCATAATCTCTTCTAAAACTTGAATTTCTTGTTTCTCTAAATAACCACTATCATGATTTATAAAAGCGAAACCATAGTAATGTTTTCTTATAACTTTCATCTAATATATAATCTGTTTATGATTCAGCGGTTCATCTCATAAAATCTTATTTCTATAAATAATATAGCGTTCATTACTTGCAATAAAGCCATCAACATATTGTTGAAAAAATTGTGAAGCATATTCATATGGACGACCTGTACAAATGAAGAGCAGATGCCCTTCTTTTTTTAATTCATAGAAAGCTTTTTGAATCGATAAAGGAACATCAGTTCCTATTGCTAATGTTCCCATCAATATCAAAGAAAAACGCTTTTCTATCGGTCTTCAATGTTTTCATATTCATCAATTCCACCTACATATTTTGTTGCCGGTCTAATAATACGATTAGAATATAATTTGTTTTCAATATTATGAGCAATCCATCCTACTGTTCTTGCTGCAACAAAGAGCAATGTATATAAATCACTTGGAATATCTAACATGTCATAAACAAGTCCACTGTAAAAATCAACATTTGTACAGACACGAATACCCTTTCTTGTATATATTTCATCAATCGCAACCATTGCAAATCGTGTATAAAACTCAAATTCTTCAAGACGATTTTTTTCTATTGCCAGTTCTTTACATTTCCCAGCCAATATCTCACTACGAGGATCACTTAAAGTATAGACAGCATGTCCAATTCCATAAATCAATCCACTCTTATCATTAAAATCTTTATCCAAAATGCGTTGTATAATAGTTCTGATTTGCTCATCAGATGCCTGCGTAGAAATCTCATTAATTGCTAATTCCATTTGCTTTTTAACAGCCAAATTTGCTCCACCATGACGTGGACCCTTTAGCGAACCAATCGCCCCTGCAACTGCAGAATAAATATCTGTACCTGTTGAGGAAATCACAACATTTGTAAATGTCGAGTTGTTCCCACCACCATGGTCAGCATGTAAAACTAAAGAAATATCCAATATTTCTGCTTCTTTCTCACTGAAATTACCATCATCCCTCAGTAAAGATAGGATAGTTTCAGCTATACTATAATCCTGATTAACATGATGAATAAATAAGCTCTGTTCATCAAAATAATGAACTTTTGTCTGATAAGTATAGCAAACTATTGATGGAATTTTTGCTAATAAATTAATTCCTTTTTCTAATGTTTCCCTTGTTTCAGTATTATCAGGATTATCATCATAAGAATACAACATTAAAACTTCTTGTTGAAGTTTATTCATTAAATTTTTAGCTGGAAATCCTAAAATATTCCCCTCAAGATAATGTGGAGGCAATTCATAATTATCACTTAAAATTTGTTTGAACTCTTTAAATTCCTGCTCATTAGGCAAATAACCAAACAAAATCAAAAAGCAAACCTCTTCAAAAAGATATCTTTTTTCTTGACGCTGTGCTTCAATAATATCTTTGACATTTATACCTCGATAATACAGGCTACCATAATCATCAAACTTTTCTCCATCAACTTTTTTATATCCTACAACATCTGAGATTTTCGTTAATCCGACCAATACACCTGTTCCATCTTCATTACGCAATCCCTTTTTAACAGAATATTTTTTGTATAATTCATTATCAATTTGATTTTCTTCTAAAGATTTTTCAAAAAAACTTTGAATTCTATTTTCCATATCAATCACCCCTTTTATGATATAGAAATAATTATATCACACTTTTGTATAATTGTATACAATAAATTGTTTTATACCATTTGAGGAACTTGATAATTAATCTTTAAGACATCAAACCATTTTTGTTTTTTTGACATATCTTGATTAACACCATGTGCTTTATACACAGTTGTCCCTTCTTTAACAACAAACCATACTTGATTATCAGAAGTCTTATAGCAAGTCACTGTTGATACATCAGAAATATTCGTTTCATTCTTATCCACGACTTCTTGTGACTTCATACTTTCTTTTAAAGTCTGATATTTGTGATAAGCTGTATCTTCAGATTTCATATAAAATGTTTCAAAACTTAATGAGTATACATCTTGATAATCTGGCGTTAACGTTCTTGTATGACGTACACATCCCTCATCATTTCCTGCATCTCCATATTCATCAACCTTCATACAATTTGGGTATTCACCTAGACCTAAGTAATCTTCATATCGATCACCTGATAAAAGAATTACAAAGGTTGAGATTATCACCATTGCGCCTAAAATCAATCCTATTATTTTTAGATTATGTTGTCCATAACGTCCACTGTTCATAGCAATGCCTCCTTACATATTTAAGGTTATACCAATTTTTTTCAAAAGTCAACATCATATGTAAGGGCTTTCTTTTATATCCATCCATAATGGCGACAAGCATATTCAATTCCATCATCATAACTTGCTTTTGTAACAAAGTCTGCTTTTTTCTTCAATGCATCACATGCATTTCCCATTGCAATTGATGTCCATTCAGGTCGAAACATCACAAGATCATTATAATCATCACCAAAAACAACAACATCTTCAACCTTTCCATGAATTGTCTTGATCATATTTAAAATTCCTCGATCTTTTTCATCATGCTGAAATGTTAAATAGTCATCAACAAAACGAATATACCCAATTGAGTCTTTTAATTTAAGGTTCATCTCATCATCTTGTGAAATTGCGATATATATTTTATAAATCTCTGGTATATCACAATAACGAAGTGATTGTTTTAAAAAATAGCGTGTTGGTTCCTGACGATATCCCACCTGATTGATAAAGTTATCATTAATCATAGTCACATCAATGCTATCATCAGTTGCAATTAACACGCCATAGCCTTTTCGTTCAGCTTCTTCACATAAAGCAACAGCTGTCTTATGGTCTAATGGTCTGTTAGCTATAACATGGTCATCGATTGTCAAAGCTGCCCCTCCATTACTAACAATGTGATGTATACCAGATATTTTTGCAAAATCTTTAGTTTTATAGTATGCACGTCCAGTCGCAATACACACAAAATGACCATTTTCTTGTAATTGACGAATTGTTTTTTGAGCACTCGGTACCAATTCACCTGTCAATTTATTAGTTAATGTTCCATCTATATCAAAGAAAAAATATTTTTTATTCATCTTTCTAACCTCATTTCTATGTTTTATTATAGCAAATTTGATTTTACGAAGAAAGAAATATTATTTATTCTCATTTTGAATGTCCAAAAAACCATAAATTAAACTCATATGAATTGGTGATAAAATAACTCCAATCATACCAAAGAAATACAAATGAACCATCATAGATAACAATAATAAGAATGAGGGTATCTTCATTTGTTTATTCATAATACGAGGTTCTAAAAGACTTCTTACAACATTAATAATTAAATAAATCAAAAAAATATAAAAAGCTTTCAGATATGCTCCTTGTAGCAAATAGACAATGCATAGAGGAATTAAAACAATACCAACACCAATAAATGGTAGACTATCTAAGAGTGCTGTTACAAAAGCATATAGTAATGGATGACTCATTCTCATGACAGCAAAACCTATAAGTAAAATAAAAAAACAAATAGACATCAATATCAATTGACACTTAACATAAACCCACAAACTCTTTAAACATTTATTTTTAATTCTGACAAAAGAATTCATGACATGCTGACTACATATTGATAACAAATTTCCTTTCATTTCTTCATAATCAAGCATAAAGAAAAAAGTTGAAATCACAAATAAGAAAAACGAAAATAAGTAAATTGGTATTTGAGTAATCACCGTTGAAAAAGAACCTGCTACATTCAATAGAGACTGACCCAAAAAGTTTTGTAATGCTAATAAATAGTCTTCATTCATCAAAATAGGGAAATGTTGTTGCACCCAAATTGTTAATTGCTCTAAAAATGGCAATAACATATCTTCATAGTACATAGGTATTTTTTCAAAAAAATGAATCGTGAAAAAGACACTATAAGTAAATAAACACCCTAATAATATTGCTAAAATCAAATAAATAACTAATAAAAGCGAAACACCTATTGCACTTCTTTGTATATGAAAACATTTTTCCAAACGATCAATTAAAGGTTTCATTACAAAATAACAGACAACTGCAAATGCAAAAGGAAAAATGACATGAAACATATATTTCAAAACAAAACAATATATAACAACACAAATAAGCCCAATCACTTTTGTCCTTTTCATAACATCACCACTAATATATATGCTCAAAAAGCAAAAAAAGCCCTGAGGCTTTTTTAATTGTTTACTCTTTGATGTGGTACAAATGTTGAATCATCAATTGCTTTAAAAGTATATCCACGTTTTTGATAATATTCAATGACATCTGGTAGGATATCAACTGTATTCTGTTTTCCATTTGCATCATGCATTAAAATCATTATTTTCTTTTCTGAAGATGATGTAGCACGTCGCAACATTTCTTTTTTGCTCATCTTAGAGTAACCATCACCATTTTCAGCATTCCAATCATAATAAATATAACCTTTTTCTTCTACCATTTTTACTAACTTAGACATAATTCCAGGAGTGTATTTTTTAGAAATTGTATTCGATCCTCCACCTGGAAAGCGAATATATTTAGGGACAAAACCAATATATTCTTTAGCTAGAGCCCCAACTTTTTCTAAATCATCAAAATAAGCATTAATAGAAGCATAAACTTTAGAATAAGAATGCGTATAGGTATGCAAACCAATTGTATGTCCTTTATCATGTGCAATTTGTATGTATTTACGATAACTTGCATTCATACCTGTGATAAAGAAAGTCGCTTTGGCATTATAACGATCCAAAATTTCTAAAACTTCAGGAGTATGACGCGATGGTCCATCATCAAAAGTCAAATAAACAACTTTTTCATTTTCATCAGTCTTGTCAATAACCTGAATTGTTATTGTTTTTTCCGATTGATTTCCTGCTGCATCTTTAGCAATATATTTAATTTCATAGTTTCCCTTTTTATTGACATCAAAATCATTTGCTACTACATCAATAGATGGTTCTTTATCAAAATTATCTTTTGCACTTACCAAAGATTTTAAATCAGTTTTTGTTCCAACAATAATACTTACATTTCCAGCAATGATTTCAGGAGCCTCTTTATCCTCAACCACTTTAACCTTTGCTGTCTTTACTGTTTTATTTTGAGCTTCATCAGTTACCACAACTTCAACTTGCTGCTCACCTGCTTTATTAAAAGTATATTTTTCCTGAAACGTTACAGTTGTTTTTGTTGCATCTTTGATATTCTTAACAAGATATTTTGGATCAATGGTTTGGTTCAAAGCAACAGTCTGATCCTGTACTTCAAATTCTGGTGGAGTTGTATCAACAACCTGGACCTTTAAAATTCTTTTTTCATCTTTGTATTTATAAACGACTTCATATTCTCCTAATTTTTCAACATTTACTTGAGAACTATCTATCTCTACATCAGTTGGATTGCCACCATCAACAGCTTTGATAAAATTTGTATAATCAACAACTGAATTAATCTCAATCTCATGACTTGACTGAAAATGAATACTTGAAGCCGTAAAGTATAAGTAAGCTACAAATATTGCCACTAAAGCTACAGCAACACAAACAGAATCAATTATTAATTTTTTTAATTTCAATTTTGGCTTCATGTTCATCCCTTTCTTGCCTAATTTTCTAAACATTAAGCATTTCTATATATATTTATCCTTTTTACTTTATTTTGTAGTTAAGTATATGTTACAACAAAAATGGTGAGACACATGCATATCTACAATTATAAACAAAATTCGCAATCTCCACATCATATTTTGGACCCAGATTATACATATCATACATCTTATGAAGCAGAGATTCTTTATCATTTTTTTAAAAATTTAATCATTCCTCAAAATATTAATACAATGGCAAGTATTTATATTGAATATCAGGTTTTGCCTTTCCTTTTTGAAAAATATCCATTTATTTATCAAAAAATTTCGCCATATATTCTCAAAGAAATTATGCAATATTTAGACTTCGGAAATGCAAACCTTTATACGAATCAAACAAACATGTTTTTCATTATTATGTTTGATGTCACTTCAGAGCAAATCAATACTGCATTTTTAAATCTAAAAAAACATTTGATTCAAAAAAACTTTTTATATAAAAACCATAATTGCCAATTTGATATTAAATGTGGTGTTTATTTTTCGCACACATATATTCATCCATTTGAATTCTACAAATGTGCTCAAGAACAATTTAACAACACACTAAAGCATGAGGAAATTATGATTTCAATCAAAGAACTATCTCTTTAATAAAATCCTTTTTTCATGCTGCTTGTATAAATAACGAATGAATTCCTTAAACGCTCCCATAACAAATATCGAACTTGCACAAAGAGGAATCGTCCATACAACTTGCCAGCTAATTATTGGATAAATTCCAAAGAAATTTGGCATTACAAGAAGTATCATATAGAACAAGCAAGTAATTATACTTGCTACAATTGCACGTAAGCGATTTAATGGCATACAGACTATAAATACAACTAAGAAACTAATAAATCCCGCAACGAGAAAGTAATATGTTGAATACATCTTAGCATCAAAATGCAACCATTGCCCAAGAATTCCAATACCTAACATATAAACAATCATTGTCATTGCACAAGGAACAGCTGTAGAAATAACATGTTTTAAAAAACCTTGAGATGATAGTTGTGAAGATCGCTCTAATGTCAGTAAGAAACTAGGGATACCAATAGCTAGCCCACTAATCAAACTCAGCTGTAAAGGAGTAAATGGATAGCTCATTTTCAATGCTGCAAAAATCAAACAAAGTACTGTTGAATAAATCGTCTTTGTGAGATATAAAGAACTGACACATTCAATATCTGCAATAATTGCACGCCCTTCATTGACAATTGCCTTCATTGATGCAAAGTTAGAATCGAGCAAAACAATATGTGCTGCCTGTTTAGCAGCATCACTTCCAGCTGCCATAGCAATTCCACAATCAGCATCCTTTAGCGCTAATACATCATTAACACCATCACCAACCATGCCAACAACCAACCCTTGCAGCTGGCAGGCCTTGATAATCTGCTGCTTCTGTTCTGGTTTTACACGTCCGAAAACACGATAATGTTTCACAATATTCTGAAGTTCAATTTCATCCTCAGGCAAAGTCGTAGCATCAATATAAAGATCGCCATTTTTTAAACCTGCAAGCTGAGCAACACGTGAAACAGTCATAGGATTATCACCAGAAAGTATGCGAATTTCAACCCCTGCCTTTTCAAAGAAAGATAGTGTATCTTTCGCTTCTTTTCTAATACAATCATGAATAATAATCAGTGCCATTGGAAAGACATGACCAATTTGACTATTGTCCTCATCAACTTTATCTGTTCTCCCAAGTAACAAAACACGTAAACCTTGCTGCGAAAATGCATTGACTTGCCTCAATATTGGGTCATCCTCTCCCAACAAAAACTCAGGCGCACCTAAAACATATTGCCCTTGTTCTTGAAATGCAATTGCACGCATTTTTCGCTGAGAAGAAAACGGAATCATAGCAGTCACTTGATAGCCATCAGGTTTCTGAAAATAATCTCGAAGAGCTTTTTGAGTAGAATTAATATCATCAAAATAATATGCCATTGCACCCATTATTGTTTCAATATTTTGATTTGAATTATCTCCTAAAACAACAACATCTTCAACCTCTAATTCACCAGTTGTAATTGTTCCCGTTTTATCTAAACAAAGAATATTAACACGAGCCAATGCCTCAATTGCTTCCATTTCCTGAATCAAAGCTTTTTTTCTTGCGAGTTTTCCAACACCTAAGATAAAAGATAAACTTGTCAAAAGAACGAGCCCTTCTGGAATCATTCCTATGACACCACCTACAGTCTTCACAATTGCTGTAGCTTGGTCATTAGGAAAAGCAGCCATTTGAGATATAAATAAGATGATACCAACTGGAACAATAACAAAACTCAAAACCTTAATAATTTTTTCAATTGCATCTTTCATTTCAGAGGATGCTTTATTTTTATGTTTAGCCTTATGAACAAGCTGTGTAGAATAGTTATCATTTCCTACTCTAATAACCCGAGCATAGCCACTTCCAGCAACTACAAAACTTCCAGACATTAATTCATTACCATGTTTTTTCTTTACAGGTTTCGATTCTCCAGTTAACATAGATTCATTAACTTCCATACCACGTGATTCAATCACAACGCAATCAGAACCAATTTGATTTCCATTCTCTAAATAAATAACATCATCAAGTACCAATTCATTAATTGGAATAATTTTTTCTTGATGATTTCTCACAACTTTCACTTTCTTAACAGTTACAACGGTTAATTGATCAATAATTTTTTTCACTTTTAATTCTTGATAAATACCTACCAAAGCATTAATTGTAACAACACCCATAAAAGTTAAATTTGTCCAACGTCCAGTAGAAATAATAATTCCTGCCAAGAAGATATTTAAAAGATTAAAGTAAGTCAAAGTATGTTCGAGAATAATTTGTTTCTTTGTTTTAGAAATGTTATCTTGAGAAATATTAATCTGTCCCTTTTCAATACGCTCTTGAACCTCTTGTGTTGATAAACCCTGTTCTTCAATTATATCCATCTTCTCACCTACTTTAACAATATAACATATCGATATGAATAATTTGTGTATATAACAAAGATATGATTAATCATATCATACCATAATTTATAGCCTTTTGACATCACGAAAAATCATCTGTTCTTATAAAACTTATCAAAAATCAATATATAAAATAATACAATCCATTTCCTCATTCATAATTCTCTATACAAATCATCAACACAATACTTTTACAATGATTATTTCTATTAAATTCAAATAATTAGAAAAGAGAATCATTTTCAATGATCCCACTGCTTCACAATTCAGTTCAAATTGATTTGTTATCCTTTGAATTCTGTTATCGTCTTAACCAATTTACCTTTCAGATAACTCCCACTCACTATAATTGACTCATCAATAATAAATCATAGATGAGGATACTGTTGATTTTGTGAATAAAAGAAAGGACAAAGCAAAGTCATATTTAAAATATATCTATTTGATCCTTGAAAATATCTACACTAACTGGCACTGCTATACTCTTGCTATATAAAAAAACTGTTCATTCTTTTTGAACAGTTTTTAGGACCGCTATTTTTTAACTCTCATTGATAACTGTTTGTTTTAATTGACCATTATCTTTATATTTTCTACCAATGATAGTCATAACAATCTGGATAAGACTTAATCCCAACATAATAATTGTATATTGATCAGTTAATTTCATTGGCAAGAAGATATTTTCTGTTACAACAAAGATAACAATAGATACTACTGCAATAATTATAGCTACTACTTTTGTCCATCTTCTTCTTGTTCTCATATCTTCATCTTCTTTGTTTCTTTTTGATAACAACAAAGCAATTGCTAGAATAAGACTTAACATGACTGCTATTAAATTAAGAACTGCCCATTGATTTTCAACTGCTCCATGAGACTTTGGTGTCTGCTGATCTGTGATTTGAGCAATTTCTTCTTGTTCTGTATCATTTTGGTTATTACTTACCTCTCCACCTATTAATGATGTTTGCTGATTTGTATCTCCTGTAACAATCATTCTATCTGGTGGAGTTGGGAGCGTTGGTGCAGGAACAGTTTCTTATTCTAACTCAGTTGGTGGTTGTGTTGGTGGTATGACATCACTAGGATCATCTGCTGGTGGGATAACTGTTTGTCCAATTTGACGATATTGTGCAGTTACTATCTCATCGTTTTGAATGTTCTGATACGTTCCCTTCCAGCCTGTAAATTCATATCCTTCTATAGTTGGTACATCTGGCAAAGTTGCATCTTGACCATATTCTACCACTTGTCTGCTGATAGTATTGCCTTTTTGATCCTGAAATTCCACTGTATATGTATTGATTTTATATTGAGCTGTAATATCTAGAGAAGCTGTAATATTTGTCATATCCTTATCCCAGCCAGTAAAGTGCATTCCTGTTACTTGAGGAGCCTCTGGGGCTCTTGCAAAATCTCCATATTTTACTGTTTCACTCTTAATAACCTCACCATCTTTATCTAAGAACCTTACCTGATATTGTTCTCTTACATATTCAACTTTCATAACATTCTCATCCTTACCAATTGTGAGAGCTGGAGCAGAAAGTAATTTAAATCCTTCCTTATTCTTATCCACAAATTCCGTAATGATGTCATTGAGGTAGCCGCTGCCATTCTCATTTTTATCTATATCAAGTACTCCGTCATAATAATATTGAATAACATATGGATACTCTATTCTATCATAGTAGAAAGATATGACTTGCTGGTCTTGAACAATTTCTATATTCTTATCAGATTTCTCATTATTATATTTATAACCATCATATACGTTTTTCTGTTGGTCAGTAGCATTTATGACTGTTCCTTTAAAAGCAGATTTATTCTCACTTTGAATCAATTTATATCCCTTTATATCTTCCTGATAATATTTAATAGTGTATTGATATGATGGTACAGATTCAAAAATAGCATAATAGACAGAATCATAAATAACACTATCATTGACATTGAAGTCTCTTCCATTTCCATCCATACGTGTATTCCATTTAATAAATCTGTATCCTTCACGAATTGGAGTCTCTGGCATTGTTGCCTTTCCCTCATATTTAATATTTTGAACTGATAGAGTTTCATTACCATTCATAAATGTAACTGTCTTTATATCTCTATCATAATATAAGTTCAGTTCATCATCTTGACCAGCAACAATAGATTTGTCAGACTTCTCAGCATTAAAGATAAAGCCAGTTAATCCAGTTTTTATCATTGACTCAGCTAATATCAGTTGATTATTAGATGCCTGATTCTTTTTTGATTCATAGTTTTTATACTCACCATTCAACTGTTCTGTATAATGATTAACTGTGTACACTTTCTTTTCACTGTTCTTTACATACTTTGCATAGACATTCAAGTCTTCCTTAATAATGGAATCCTTTTCAAATCTATATCCCTGTTCATCATACCACCCCATAAAAGTATATCCTTCTTTTTGAGCAGGATCTTTAGCCTCATATCCAAGGTTATATGGAAAACGAACTGGCTTTGAATCTACTTGTTCATATGTATGATCTTGCGAACTTCTCCAGTCCATAAAATTGACAGTATTATCCATATAAGCACCAAAAATGATATCACAAGAATTTTTCCCCTTATAATCAACTTTTTTCATACCTACTGAAAGATAGAGCTGGATTCCATCGCTAGTTGTAAAATGAGTTGTTCCCCAAACATAAGAATCCTGAGCAAGATTGACATAGGTTTCTTCTTTGACAAGAATACGCTGCTCCAAATCTATTCTCTCACCATCCCAGTTAATATAGTTTTCTTGGTCATCTGTCAAGTAATAATTCACATGGACAGTCTTATCATTTGTTATGGCATTTGCTGGAATAATAGAAGCAGTACATATCATTGAAGCAATGGCTATTATAACTATAACAATTTCCTTTAATTTCCTCATCGTGTCACTATCCTCCAATCTTTATTGTCAGTTAGATTATAGTCACTCATGGTTATATTTTGGTTATATTTGTCATTTTTTGTAATCTTTATGATAAAAGTTCTACTTATTAACCAAGTAGAACTCTTTATCATGAAACCATTGCTTCTTCAATGCTATAATGTAAACGATATTTATTTTGATCACACTTTTTATAAAATTGTGAAGTAATTCTTTGGGCTATCAAATACACATTATCCACTTCTTTACAATTGACAAGTATGACCATTTGTGAATTATTCACTTTTGAAACGATATCACTACTTCTTAAAGAGGTCATGATAATAGTTTTTAATTTATTTAATACATAAATTTGTTTGTCACTTGACTCCTTGGTTTCAATTTTAAATAAAGCAATAAAGTACCTCTTTCTTTCTCTAGCTGCCCCTCGTAACGAAATTTCATATATATTCTTGAAAAGATCATATGAACAATAAAAGGCCTCATCGCGATTATGAGCTTTGTTATCAAGGTTCTCATGGAACTCTGATATACCTACAACATCACTATTTAGTTCATCATTTTGGTTAATACCATATAAATCATTAAAACGTGAAGAAAGACCAAAACCCAAGGCTTTATAAAAATTCTCATCAACCTTATTGTAATATTGCCGAACCTCATGATAATCTTTTGTACCTATAAGTCCATACATATAAAAATAATGTAGTTCCTCTACAAACGGTTCTAAAAGAATAGCACTATATGCAATTCTTTTTATATCCTGATACTTATGCTGCTGTAATAAACATTCACATCCCTTTGAAATCATTTCTATAAAAGCATTTCGATAATACTCCTGTTGTTGTATAATCCATAACAATTGGGAGGAAGTCGTATAAAGATGTCCTTGATAAATACTTAAAACTTGCTGCACATACTCTAATTCATTCTCTTTATAAGTTTGTCCCTCTATTTGAGAATAAAGATTATCAAAATGCATAAAATCACAATCATATGTATAATCCGGATTCATACGATATCCGTTTTTCGTCGTTATAATTAATTCCAGTTTATGCAATCCAGGAATTTTCTTCAATTCGTTTCGCAAACGAAAAACTGTAAATTTCATAGCACTATTAGGATTTTCACTTTCTGACCATAGCGTATCCATTAGGAATTCTTTACTGACCTCTACTTGGTTTTGCAACAAAAGAATTTCCAGCAGGTTCACTAATTGTTTCCCAAAATACTGATTAACTACTATTTTTTCATTATAGCATTCAATGACAAAGCAACCAAACATCCTTATTTTTAATATAATATTATCCACTTTCTCACTCTTCTCTATAGAACACACGTTACCATGATAATACTTTTAACCAAGTGAATTACCTTAAAGATCCCTAGTCAATAAAAAAACATCTTATTATTTAGTATAATAAGTATTTTATAAGAAAGTCATTTATGTATTTCACTCTCTTTTAAATGCTTATCTGCTATACAATTCTTTATTATGTAAATTGTCAATTCTGTCTTGTTGATCTCTTTTGTTTATCCATAACAAATTAATTCAAGATAAGCCAAATAAGATGTTAAAACTTTTGATGATATTAAAAATCATAAAGATAAAATCAATCACTTGTCACAGAGTAAACATAAATGATAATAACTCGTTTCTATGCATTAATTATATCACACTCACTTATACAGTACAATGAATATACAATTGCATTGAACATGACTTTTTGATTTCTAATTACAGACATTTAATAATCAAAACAGATATACTTTCAATTAATATAATAATAATTCAAAGTATATCATTAATGAAGTTAAGTATCTATGCACCATTAGAAACAATAATTTTTCTTTATACTTAAATACATTATCATTTCAAAACAAAAAAAGTATAATCAAGATTTTCATATCGACTATACTTTCATATTTCTTATGGTGGACCCTGCAGGACTCGAACCTGCGACCAACCGGTTATGAGCCGGTAGCTCTAACCAACTGAGCTAAGGGTCCAAATAAAATAAAAAGTGGCATATTCACCACTTGTTAGCTTAATGGTAGCGGGGAAGGGATTCGAACCCCCGACCCACCGGGTATGAACCGATTGCTC
>OATT01000896.1_pt1 | contig 21301 bp, 20 predicted proteins | sample 1476071 | NCBI WGS metagenome assembly OATT01 (sample SAMEA2579989, study PRJEB22360) | human gut metagenome | biome: human gut; feature: human-associated habitat; material: faeces | place: Denmark | collected 2008/2010 | reverse complement strand
AAAATGGGTACATATCACATGTGGTTTTGCCTCTTTGTATGTTGCTTCGCTAGTGGTTAGCGATCTTTTTTCTTCTCTTTTTTAGACTTCGATTGACTTGGTTTGGAATCTGTAGATTCTACCTTGGATGATGAGTCATCGTCTTTTGAGATTGCATCATTCTTATCCTTACCATCCTTTTTATCTTTGTCATCTTTTTTGTCTTTGTCGTCCTTTTTCGGAGCTTCTTTTACTGGATTATAATGGCCCTCGCTGACAGCCGCTTGAGCACTAGCAGGTACATTAAAGTCAGAAGCAGGGGTATTAGCTAATGCGGCCGACATAAATTGTCTCCACATTACTGCTGGCGTTGAACCACCGGTAATACCTAATGTTTCAGATCCGTAGTCATCGCCTATCCAAACCGCAGCAACTAAATCAGGTGTATATCCAACGAACCAAGCATCTTTTTCATCATCTGTTGTACCTGTTTTACCAGCTGCAGGTCTACCGATAGCAGCATTGCCACCAGTACCACCAGTGATAACAGACTCTAACATATCTGTGATGATAGCCGCATCTTTTTCTTCAACGACGCGTTTTTCTTGGATGGAATTTTCTTCCACCACTTGTCCGTTGCGATCCACAATTTTTATGATTGCTGTAGGTTGAACCTTGACGCCACCATTAGCCAGTACGCCATAGGCTTCTGCCATTTCTAATGGTGAAACACCATGAGTTAAACCACCGAGTGCTGTTGATAAGTTGTTATCTTCATCAGTTAAGGTAGTAATACCCATCTTTTTAGCTAAGTCGATAATCTTAGACATGCCCACTTCATCAGCAATTTTTACAGCTGGTACGTTACGAGAATGTTGTAATGCATAACGGTAAGTAATATTGCCTTCATAGTTTCGTTCATAGTTTTGAGGACGCCATCCATTAAAATCAACAGGACTGTCATCAACAATGGAACCTGGAGTTTTACCAGATTGAATAGCAGCTAAGTAAACAAATGGTTTCATAGCAGAGCCTGGTTGACGTTCCGCTTGTGATGCACGGTTAAAGGCATCATCTCCACGACCACCGACCATGGCAACAATATAACCGTTATGTGGATTCATTGCTACAATAGCACCTTGTGGTTGGTGTAGACCATTTTGGTCAGTATACATAGTTGGTAGATTTTGCATTGCTGCAACTGCAGCATTTTGAGCATCCATATCGAGAGTGGTATAAATTTTTAGACCATCTTTATAGATTGCATCATCACCATATTTTTCAGAAATTTGAGCAATTACGTAATTGATAAAATAAGATGCATTGTTGTTTTCGTGAGTTTGCTCTTGCTTAGCAACTAAACCTAAATCTGCTTCGCGAGCTGCATCGGCTTTATCTTGTGTGAGATAACCATACTTAACCATTTGGCCCAATACAACAGCCTGGCGTTTTTTACCGGCTTCTAAGTTGTTGAATGGGGAGTAGTAGTTAGGACTTTGAGGTAACCCAGCAAGCATAGCACATTGAGCTAATGTTAAATCGCGTACATCTTTACCAAAGTAAACATGAGCTGCTGATTGAACACCATAAGCACCTTGACCAAAATAAATTTGGTTCATATACATTTCAAGAATTTCTTGTTTGGTATAGTGCTGTTCGATTTTAAGTGCTAATAAAGCTTCGGAAATCTTACGTTTAAGAGTTCTGTCTTGGGAAAGAAATGCATTACGAGCCAATTGTTGTGTGATTGTAGAACCACCTTCGGATACACCACTATGTACAACATTAACCCAAATAGCACGTAAAATACCGATAGGGTCGATACCGTGATGGCTATAAAAACGGGAGTCTTCAGTAGCTACAAAAGCATCTTGTAATTCTTTTGGTACTTCATTAATTGGGACTGGCAAACGATTCTCTGTGGAGTGAACCGTAGTAATTAAATTGCCATGTACGTCATAAATCTGAGACGATGCAGATGGTCGTACGTTAGATACATCTGGAAGATTAGACATGGTAGCGCTTATAAAACCACAACCGCCACCGGCTACAATAAGAACAAGTAATAATACAATCATCCAAATCGTCTTTTTAGTTGATGCCTTTGGATTGCTCGGGCTAGGAGCTGGTTTACGACGAGCTCTTATATTTGAGTTATTACCCATAGAGTCACCTCTTTTTTAAAGTAAATATAACGTAAAATATATTACGCAGTTATAAATAGTATACCATAAAAGACATAAAACAAACACTATATATAATTGTGAAAGCCTATTTATAATGGTATACTATAAAGAACAGATTTTATGTAGGAGGATTTCCATGATTACAGCACAAGAACAAGTGCGCCAAATTACACATGGCGTATCTGGAATAATTAATGAAGAAGACTTAGTCAAAAAAATAGAACGTTCCATTAAAGAGAATAAACCATTGATCGTAAAATTGGGCCTCGATCCTACGGCTCCTGACATTCATTTAGGTCATACCGTACCACTTCGTAAGCTTCGCTTGTTCCAAGAGTTTGGCCATCAAGTGGTTATTGTAATCGGCGGTTTTACGGCTCGTATTGGTGACCCTACTGGTAAAAGCGTAACACGCCCACCACTTACTAAGGAAGAAGTATTAAAAAATGCGGAAACCTATAAGACCCAAATCTTTAAGGTATTAGACCCTGAAAAAACAATTGTACGCGATAATAGTGAATGGCTTGAATCCATGAACTTCGCTGATGTACTTCGCTTGGCAAGTTCTTATACAGTAGCACGTATGATGGAGCGCGATGATTTTGATAAACGTTACAAAGAAGGTCGTCCTATTGGTGTACATGAATTTATGTATCCATTGATGCAAGGTCAAGACTCTGTAGCATTGCATGCAGATGTTGAATTTGGTGGTACAGATCAAACTTTCAACTTACTTATGGGTCGTCATCTACAAGAATTGGCAGGACAAGAGCCTCAAGTAGTTATTACTATGCCATTGCTTGAAGGCCTTGACGGCGTTCAAAAGATGAGTAAATCCTTGGGAAACTACATCGGTATCGATGAAGCACCAAAAGATATGTATGGTAAAGCCATGTCTATTCCTGATGAATTGATGATGCGTTATTTCATGCTTGTTACGGATATGTCTATCGAAGATCAAGACGACATGGAAGAACGTTTAGAAAATGGCACATTGCACCCACGTGATGCAAAAATGCAATTGGCAAAAACTATCGTTCGTTTATATCATGGTGAACAAGCAGCGCAAGAAGCGGAAGATGAATTTAAACGCGTATTCCAACAACATGCATTGCCAACAGATATCCCTGAATATGCTATTGATAAACCTAGCGAAGCTATTTTCGTACCACAATTCTGTACGGATGCTGGTTTGACTGCTTCTAATGGTGAAGCTCGCCGCTCCATTAAAGCTGGTGCATTCAAAGTAAACGGTGAAAAATACGGTGAAGAAAACTTAGTTCTTGAAGATGGTATGATTGTTCAAGTAGGTAAGCGTAAATTTGTAAAAATTAAATTTAATTAGTTGATATTTTTTGAGTCAATAATATTAATATAAAAACAATGGGGAGCTAATATAATTAGCTCCCTATTGTTTTAACTGAAGATAATTTTTAATATTTTTAATCCCAAATCTTATAATTAAAGGCTGTTTAGTATAAAGTGGAGTATAGTATTGGAGAAAAATTATACATGAAGAAATCGTTAGAATTATTGCTATTTAAACCTATATCTTCTGGTGCCACATATCTAATAAAAAATGAAACTATAAAATCAGCACTAACGTTATTTTGTATCGGTTGGATTATAGTGCGTGGATTGTATTTAATAAATGGAATTCATGTTAAAGCTTGGCAAAGTATTCATATTTCATATCTAGATACATTTGTTGGTTTTAATTTATCATCCTATTTAATTGATTTTACTTATCGATTATTTCTTTCTATTTTGATTGCATTTATATGTTGGATTGTTATGCGAATTTGGGTTAAAGTAGACTTTTTAAAAGTTTTCATGGTAACCCTAGTAATATCTGCATTAAATTTTTTTGTTACTATTCCTAATATTTTAGTTTTTAATTTGGTTAAGAAAATTTCTATTGATAGTCTTTTTTGGGGGAAAACTATATATGATTTTGTTCATTTTCTAGTAGGGCTATTTGAAATTTATGTATACTTTCTATTTACTGTACTCTTATACAGATTAACTAATTTAAACAAATGGGGCATAGCAATATTCTTATCGTTATTGCTAGTAGGTATATCAATCATTTTCGAGCCTTTGGAAGCTTTTTTCAGTTGACTATTAAATAAAGAGGAATTTAATGTTTCGAGATTCAATAAGATTATTAGTATATCCTAATAAAAAGACGATACTAGATATAATTCAAGGTATTACATTTAAAGGTGCAATATGTTTATATACGCTGGCTTGGGTTATCTTGCGAATAGTTATGGGGGATGCTGGTATTGATGTTCTTCATATTTTACCAATTCTTGATCATAAGCTAGTTTATGTTAATTACATAATAGTTTTTGTTGTAGATTATATTTATATAATGTTTAAAACTATAATATTAGCATTCTTGTTATGGTTATTATTAAAATGGTGGCATTCAACCTCATTAAAGCGTTTTATAATAATGACAATATATTCAATGGGGCTTTGCTTTTTATTTGCTAGTATAAAATTTTATCTTCAGTATTATTTTTTGAGTCTGAATTACTTAGATGATAATTGGAGTTTTATAATGTGGAATATTGCCGGTCTATTGGGCAATATTTTAATTTTCTATTCTTGGATAGTATACTTAATGATATTGTATCGATTAACCAATATTAATAAGTATTTATTAATCGTTTGCACTGCATTAATATGTTATGCATTCTATGCAACGCAAATAACTATATCCATATAGTAGTTTTTAGAGATGGCCGTTTATAATTTATATGGTCATCTTCTTGTTTTGGTGATATATATTTGAAAATATGCCCATAAAAAGGGAATTGCGATTGCAGTGATTTTGGATGCAGGAATTAATGTTATTGATGTATGGGTAGAAAATAATGTTCCTATGCTTATAATAGAATAAAAAATGATTTATTCCATAAGAAGGCTATATAGGATTTGGAGGTTACGTAGATGACTTTAATAATGGTTTTGATAATATATATTGGGTCATTATGCTTATTAAGTTGTTATAATTTTTTTAAGATCGGACATTTTTGGAGAACTAATTATAGTGCTTTAAATAGAAAGTGGTTTTTTCTATATTCTCTTATTATTGAAGGTGTTGTACTAATTCTATTGCCTCATATTAGATATTTATTTAATGAACCTTATGTAAATACTACATTAGGAACTATAGTATTTGTGTTTATACTAATAATTTGTAATACTATTACACAATTTATTGGTATTAAACGTTTACTTGATATTGGTGTCACAGATCCAAAATGGTATTTAGCAGTTAATTTTCTCCTTTTGGGATCTGCACTATTTCCAAGTGATATAAAAAATGTTATTGTAAATGCTATTAATATGGTTATATTACTTATGCCGAGACAAACGATTAAGAACAATAAATCAAATTAATATTTTATAATAATATTGAGATAGTACTATTTCCGCCTAATATAGCAGTTTCATCTTTTATGGGATATTTAAATGATAAACTTTTTAGCATTGTTATATTTTGTATCTTAATGCCAATATGAATTGACATAATTTTAATTAAGTTATACTATTTATATGTAAAAGGTTTAATGTGTTGCACTAATTACAAACAGGAGGTTCTCACATGAATCGCGAAACAGCTTATGTATTATGGTTTGATGAATTAAAACGTGAAGACGTAAATTTAGTAGGTGGTAAATCCTCATCCTTAGGTGAATTAACTTCCTCTACAAATGTACCTGTACCTTATGGTTTTGCAACAACCGCATATGGGTATCGTGAATTTATGAAAGAAACTGGTCTTGAAGATCGTATTCGTCAAGAGTTAGATGATTTAGATGATGTAGAAAACTCTGCATTGCTTCGCGAAGTTTGTACAAAAATTCGCCGCATGATTTGCCAAGAAGAAATGCCTTCTGCATTGGCTGAAGCTATTCGCAAATCCTATGAAGAACTAGGTGAAAAGGTAGGCGAAAAAGATCCTTTCGTAGCTGTTCGTTCTAGTGCAACTGCAGAAGACTTACCAGATGCTAGTTTTGCTGGTCAACAAGATACGTATTTAAATGTTCGTGGTGCCGATACAATTATTGAAAAAGTAAAAGAATGTTATGCATCTACATTTACTGATCGTGCAACATATTACCGTGTAAAACAAGGCTTTGACCATATGACAGTAGCATTGAGTGCAGCTGTTCAAATGATGGTATTCTCCAAAGCTGCTGGTGTTATGTTTACAGTTGACCTTGTAACAGGTAATGACAATAATATCTTAATCGAAGGTTCTTGGGGCCTTGGTGAATATGTAGTACAAGGTACAGTTACACCAGATAACTTCCGTGTAGATAAACAAAAAATGGTTATCACTGATCGTATGATTAATGATAAAAATATTCGCCTTGTACGTAAAGCTGATGGCGATTGTATAGAAGAAATCGTACCTGCTGATGAAGCTAATAAACAAGTTATTTCCGATGAACAAGTATTGGAATTAGCTGAATATGCTAAAGCTATTGAAAAACATTATGGTTGCTACATGGATATGGAATGGGGCGTAGATGAAAGAAATGGTAAAATCTGGATTCTTCAAGCTCGTCCAGAAACAGTATGGTCCAGAAAAGATAAATCTGAACAAACTGCAGATACAAGCGTAGCAACTACTACAGATCGTGAAATCGTAGTTAAAGGTTTACCAGCATCTCCAGGTAAAGCTGCTGGTAAGGCACATGTTATCATTAATCCTGAAGATATTGATGAGTTCAAAGAAGGCGAAATCCTTGTTACAGCTATGACAGCACCTGACTGGGTTCCAGCTATGAAAAAAGCCAAAGCTATCGTTACAGATGCTGGCGGTATGACTTGCCATGCGTCCATCGTTAGCCGTGAACTTGGTATTCCTTGTATCGTTGGTACTAAGAGCCGTAGCCATGAAGCTACAACTTCTATTAAAGAAGGCCAAATGATTACGGTTGATGCAACAAATGGTATTGTTTACGATGGTGTGTTAGAAGATGTTGTTAAACCAGCTGCGCCACAAGAACAAGCTGTTGTAGCGAGTGAATATATCCCTGTAACGGGTACTAAGATTTACATGAACTTAGGCGATCCAGACTTGGCTGAAAAATACGGTGTATTGCCTTGTGATGGTATCGGTTTGATGCGTGAAGAGTTCATTTGGACTACTTTCATTCATGAACATCCATTACACCTTATTGAAACAGGTCGCAGTGATGTAGCTGTTAATACATTGGCTGAAGGTATGCGTAAAGTGTGTCAAGCGCTAGCACCTCGTCAAGTAGTAGTTCGTTTAAGCGATTTTAAATCTAGTGAATACCGCGATCTTAAAGGTGGCGATAAATTTGAACCACATGAATCCAGTGCATTACTTGGCTGGCGTGGTGCTTCCCGTTACTATGATCCTAAATACACACCTGCTTTCAAATTAGAATTAGAAGCAATCAAAAAGGTGCGTAATGAATTTGGTTTCAAAAACTTACAAGTTATGATTCCATTCTGCCGTACTGTTGAAGAAGCTGAACTTGTAACTAACTTGATGGCTCAAGAAGGACTTGTACGCGGTAAAGATTTCAAAATCTGGCTCATGGCTGAAATTCCAGCAAATATTATTCTAGCTGACCAATTCAACAAATACGTAGATGGTTACTCCATTGGTTCTAACGATTTGACAATGCTTGTTCTAGGTTGTGACCGCGATAATGAAACAGTCCAACACATTTATGATGAACGTAATTTAGCCGTTCGTAGAGCTATTCGTCATCTTATTGAAGTGGCTCATAAAGATGGTAAAACTGTATCCATCTGTGGCCAAGCACCAAGTGTTTACCCTGAACTTTGTGAATTCTTAGTTAAGAGTGGTATTGATTCCATCTCTGTTAACCCAGATGCGGTTAAAAATACTAAGAAAATGGTGGCTCAAATCGAGCAACGCATGATGATGGATGCACTTACAGGTCGTGGTCGTCAAGATGTAGAAGACCTTGAATGGTAATAAAGATATACTTTATTTGATGATGTAAAGAGGAGGCGAGAGCGCCTCCTCTTTTTCTAAAATGATACATAGGATATAATATTTATATGCGAAAGGAGGGACGGGTGTGAAACTTTCAAAACGACAAGAAGCAATAGCCCATATTGTACGTGAAAAAGGACCTGTTACGGGAAGTGCTATAGCGGAACATTTGGATGTGACACGATCTGCATTGCGTTCGGATTTAGCCGTGCTAACCATGATTGGCGTTCTCGAAGCAAGGCCTAATGTAGGATATTACTATGTTGGCTTGTCGCCAAAGGACCAAACTGCTGAAATTTTAAGGTCTTATAGTGTACATGATGTGCTTTCACAAGCCGTTATCGTATCGCCAGAGACCAATCTATATGATACAATCGTGACTATTTTTACAGAGGACGTGGGTACGATTTTGGTTTGCGAAGGTTCCTATTTACAAGGTGTTGTATCACGCAAGGATTTATTGCGTGCCTCCATAGGTCAAACCGATGCACATACAATGCCTATCTCAATGATTATGACACCCGTTAGCAAAGTTATCACCGTAGAACCATCAGATTCGTTGGCTGTGGCGGCGCAAAAAATGATTGACTATGAAGTCGATTGTTTACCTGTTATAGTTAGAGAAGACGATGAATCACAAGACAGTCCTAAGAAACGATTAAAGGTGGTAGGACGTGTATCTAAAACAACTGTGACTAAGGCGTTTTTAGAATGTAGTACACAAGAGGTATAAAGAATGGCAGAAAAAATTATTTATGCGATATCTGACTCCTTAGGCGAAACTGCAGAGGCTGTTGCGAGAGCAACAGCAAGTCAGTACGATAAGGAACAAATTGAAATTGTTCGCATCCCATATATTGAAGATAAGGCTCAAATTGATGAAATTATACAAGATGCCAAAAATGGTAATCACGTAATTTGTCATACAATTGTGTCGTTAGAATTGCGGAACTATTTACACGAAAAAGCGGCAGAGAATAATATTCCTGCTGTTGATATTATGGGCCCTGTATTGGATGCTGTAGGTACAGTGGCATCTACCAAGCCACGTATGACAGCTGGTATGGTTCATAAGCTAGACCAAGAATATTTCAAAAAGGTAGAAGCTATTGAGTTTGCAGTTAAATACGATGATGGTAAAAATCCATCAGGCTTCGAAAAGGCTGATGTTGTGATTATCGGTGTATCTCGTACAAGTAAAACGCCGTTATCCATGTTTTTAGCGTATAAAAAAATTAAAGCGGCTAACTTACCACTAGTTCCTGAGGTGCCATTGCCAGAGGAATTATTTAAGATTCCGCCTAAGAAAATTGTAGGGTTGATTATTGACCCATATAAATTGAATAATATCCGCAGTGAACGTTTGCGTGCTATAGGCTTAGAAGATGAGGCTAATTATGCCTCTATTGAGCGCATTAATTCTGAATTAGAATATGCAAAAGCTATTATGCGTCGTCTACATTGCCAAGTGCTTGATGTTTCTAACAAATCCATTGAAGAAACAGCATCTCTTGTTATGCAATTAGTAGATAAAAACCGTATGACTGCCGGGAAATAAATAGGGGAGGCGCAAGCCTCCCTATTATTAAATATTATATTGTTAACATGTTTGATAAAGAGGTACTATGAATATTAGAGAACGTATAGAAGAACGAGAAGATATGATCTTATCTCCCTATGCGGCGAGAAGCAGTATGGCATTGCGCGATATTGATGAAGAACCAGATCCACTACGTACCGCATTTCAACGGGATCGGGATAGAATTATACACAGTAAGTGTTTTCGTCGCTTAAAACACAAGACACAAGTATATATTGCACCTGGTGACCATTATAGAACAAGAATGACGCATACCCTTGAAGTAGGACAAATCGGTCGTACTGTTGCGCGTGCTCTTAGACTTAATGAAGATTTAGTGGAAGCCATTGCGATGGGACATGATGTGGGGCACACCCCATTTGGTCATGTCGGAGAATATGCATTACGCGATATGGTGGGCCATTTTAACCATAATGAACAAAGTTTGCGCATGGTCGAAGTATTAGAGAAACATGGTAACAGACAAGGCCTTAATCTTACAAAAGAAGTACGGGATGGCATTTTAGGCCATACGGGACCAACCATACCATCTACATTAGAAGGGCAGATTATACGAATTGTAGATCGTATTGCGTACTTGTGTCACGATTATGATGATGCACAACGGGCTGGTATGCTAGAAGCTAACGATTTACCAGAAGAAGTGCGATTTTATTTTGGCGATACTCCGTCTAGTATGATTACGGCCATGGTGAAAGATATGGTTGAACAATCGTTGGATAAGCCAGCGATTCAGATGTCTGCTGATATTGAAAGCACGATGAATGTTTTTAGACAGTTTATGTTTAAAAATGTATATCTAGCACCTGCATTAATTCCTGACCGTAATAAGGCAGCTCATGTAGTAAAAAATTTATTTACATACTTTATGGAGCATCCAAGTGATATAGAAACCTATGTAGAACGAAATGGTGTGTATTCCACTGTTGATATTGTCGATTATGTGGCAGGATTAACAGATCAATATGCTATAAAATTATTTAAAGATTACTTTATTCCAAATATTACGCTGTAATAGGGCGACAAAAAGACCGTTACCATTGGGTAACGGTCTTTTTGTTTAAGAGTACATGTACTATTTATTTTACGCGCGTGTAATTTTATTAGAACGAAGGCAGCGAGTGCATACATTTACTTTTTTTGTAGCACCGTCTACAACCGCCCGTACTCTTTGAATGTTCGGTTTCCAAGTTTTTCTTGTGCGAATGTGAGAGTGACTCACGTTCATACCGCTAGATGTGGATTTGCCACATACTTCGCAAAGGTTTGCCATAGTTTCCACCTCCAAGCTTAATCTATAACATAACAAAAGTATATTATCATAAAGACAAGGTTTAAGCAAGTGTTTTTACTACATGCATTGATATTTTATGAAATATACTACAATATTTGGTATACTATAGCTAATATTGTAGTCGAAATCTATGAGATATGGCAAGAGAAATATAAAAATGGATATATTTTCACTATATTCATTAAGTATGTCATATGTGAGGCATTATAATGAACGAAGCACTGACCTCTATTAAGGGAATTGGACCAGGTCGAGAAAAACAACTTCATAAATTAGGCATTGATACTGTATCCAATTTATTGGCTTATTTTCCACGCTCCTATGAAGATAGACGTAAAATTTATTCCATAAAAGAATTGGAAACTGGTATTACTGCGGGGGTTGTAGGTACTGTCGTATCCATTACGGAAAAACGGCCACGGCCTCGCTTATCTATTTTAGAAGTTATCATCACAGATGGAACTGGTCTGATGAAGATTGTATTATTCAATCAAGGATATAAAAAGAACTTTTACAAAAAAGGTCAACGCCTCTATGCGTACGGTAAGGCCGAATTTCAATATGGTTCTATGCAGATGAATTCTCCGCAAATAGAAAATCTCGGGCCAGATGCTATGCCAGATACGGGCATTGTTCCTATTTATCCCTTGGTGGATGGCGTTTCTCAATATGTGGTGCGCGCATCGATTCGAAATTGGTTCGAAGCGCATCATACAATGGATGAAATTTTACCGCCTGAAATCATGAATTATCATGCGAGTATGAAGCGATATGATGCATTTAAGGAAATGCATTTTCCTTCAAGTAGTGAACGTCATGAAAAAGCACGGTATCAATTAGCCTATGAAGAACTATTTATCATGCAGTCTGGATTGGCTCTGCTTAGAAATAAAGAGCAATGTCACGTAGGGCCTAAGATGGAACCAGATGGGGTACTAATGGCACAATGCAGATCGAATTTACCCTTTAAATTAACTGGTGATCAGGAGCGTGCTGTAACTGAAATTTCACAAGACATGCAAGATGAACGGCCCATGCAACGATTATTACAAGGTGATGTGGGCTCTGGCAAAACTGTTGTAGCTACATTGAGCCTTGTAAAAGCCGTAGAAAATGGATACCAAGCTGTTATCATGGCACCTACAGAAATTTTAGCGACTCAACATTTTGAAGGGATAACTGAATTTTGTAAAACTTTGCCTATTAATATTGCATTGCTTACAGGATCCACACCTAAAAAAGAAAAGGATAAAATCTATGAAGAGCTGGCAAATGGGACGATTCAATTGATTATCGGTACCCATGCGCTTATTCAAGATAAGGTTCAATTTAAGAACCTGGGATTGGTTATTATCGATGAACAACATCGATTTGGTGTTAATCAGCGTGCCGCATTACAACATAAAGGGGTGTATCCTCATGTTTTAATTATGACGGCTACACCGATTCCAAGAACGATGACGCTATCTGTATATGGTGATTTAGCGGTATCCCTCATTAAGGAAATGCCTCCAGGACGTAAACCGGTCAAGACATATGTTGTAGATAGCTCATATAAAGAACGATTGCGCGTGTTCTTTGGTAAGGAAATGGCGGCAGGTCATCAAGTATATGTGGTTTGCCCTCTAGTAGAGGAGTCTGAAAAACTAGATTTACAAGCAGCAGAAGAACTCTTTTTGGAATTGAAAGACTATTTTTATAAAAGCTTTGAAGTGGGCCTTGTTCACGGGCGTATGAATCCAAAAGAAAAGGATGAGGTGATGCAAGCTTTTCATAATGGACGCATTCAATTGCTCGTGTCTACAACCGTCATAGAGGTTGGCGTTAATGTTTCTAATGCGACGATTATGTGCATAGAAGGGGCTGAGCGTTTTGGATTATCCCAGTTACACCAATTACGAGGTCGCGTTGGACGTGGTGATATTCAGGCGTATTGCATATTAGTTAGCGATTCCAAGGGGGATGTCAGTCAAGAACGATTGCGGTTGATGGAATCCACGCAAGATGGATTTGAATTAGCCGAACAAGATTTATTACTGCGTGGATCTGGCCAATTGTTTGGACTTGCGCAATCAGGGTTACCTGATTTACGGGTCGCTAATATCATAAAAGATATAGATATATTAGTGGCAGCGCGTAATGATGTGCTGTTATATATTCGAGAATTTGGCATCAATCAACTAGAAATTCAAATGAAAGAAGAATTATCAAAAAGATTTGGTGAAAAATTTCTTAGAATATTGTATAATTAAGAGGTAGGGCTAATAATTCTATAAGGTGCGATAATACTAGGTTTTATCTAGGTTTTCCCCTTGTATATAACGGCCTATTCTCGTATAATATAAAAAACAATATTTTTGTATCTATGGAGGTGCCATATGCCATTAATTCATGTTGAACTCGTTGAAGGTCGTACAAAAGAACAAAAGAAACAATTAGGTGAAGCTATCACTAAGGCTACTGTAGACATCGTAAAGGTTCCTGCAGAAGCAGTTAAGGTTATTTTTGTTGATATGAAAAAAGATGATTTTATGGAAGGCGGCATTTTGCGGTCTGAACGCTAATGAAAGCTACGATTATCCGTTCTAGCCCACTGGGCTAGAATGGGTCGTAGTTTTGTTTTTTATTATACGAGAAAGGAAAAACAAATGAGAGACGATAAATTCGGTATGCGTGGATTGACTTTTGATGATGTATTGTTAGTGCCGGCAGCATCTGATGTATTACCATATCAAGTAGATTTAAAGACACAATTAACACGTGATATTTCACTAAATATCCCAATGATTAGTTCTGGTATGGATACTGTTACTGAGTCCCGTATGGCCATTGCCATGGCTCGTGAAGGCGGTATGGGTGTTATTCATAAAAATATGTCCATCGAGGAACAAGCTCATGAAGTTGATACAGTTAAACGTTCTGAGCATGGTGTTATCGTTGATCCGATTTTCCTAAGCCCTCAGAACCTTCTCTCTGATGCAGAAGAGTTGATGCGTAAATATAAAATCTCTGGTGTACCTATTACAGAACATGGTAAACTAGTAGGGATCATTACAAATCGCGATATGCGTTTTGAAACTGATTTATCCCGTCAAATTGGCGAATGTATGACAAGTGAAGGGTTAGTTACAGCTCCTGAAGGTACTTCCTTGGAAATGGCTAAATCCATTTTGAGCAAACATCGTATTGAAAAATTACCATTAGTTGATAAAGATAGTAATTTAAAGGGTTTAATCACTATTAAAGATATTGAAAAAGCTACAAAATATCCTAATTCTGCAAAGGATGCTAGCGGCCGTCTATTAGTTGGTGCTGCTGTTGGTGTTTCTAAAGATATGTATGATCGTCTAGATGCTCTCGTAGCAGCTAAAGCCGATGTTATCATCGTCGATACTGCTCATGGTCATTCTGCAGGTGTGTTGCGTACATTAAAAGAAATTAAACAAGCATATCCACATATTCCAGTTATTGCTGGTAATGTGGCAACGGCAGCTGGTACAGAGGCTCTTATTGAAGCTGGTGCAGATGCTGTTAAAATTGGTATTGGACCTGGCTCTATTTGTACAACACGTGTCATTGCTGGTATTGGTGTACCTCAAATCACTGCTGTCTATGAGTCCGCTCAAGTAGCAAGACGTTATGGTATTCCAATCATCGCTGATGGTGGTATTAAATATTCTGGCGACATTGCGAAAGCGATTGCAGCTGGTGCCAATGTTGTTATGATGGGTAATATTCTTGCTGGTACTGATGAAAGCCCAGGAGAAACTGTTATTTACCAAGGCCGTTCCTATAAAGTATACCGTGGTATGGGTAGCTTAGGGGCTATGAAGCTTGGTAGTAAAGATCGTTATTTCCAATCAGAAGCTAAAAAATTAGTTCCTGAAGGTATCGAAGGTCGTGTACCTTATAAAGGTATGTTGGCAGATACTATTTTCCAAATGGTTGGTGGTTTACGTGCAAGTATGGGATACTGTGGTTGCCATAATATTAAAGAAATGATTGAAAACACTCAATTTATTCAAATTACGGCAGCAGGCTTGAAAGAAAGTCATCCACATGATGTAAGTATCACCGTAGAAGCACCGAACTATAGTGGTTTATAATGGAGTATTATTTTGAGTAAACGTATTTCGGTATTATCCGTCCCTATTGATTGCATCACTATGGACGAAGCAGTTTCAAAAATTATAGAGATGACGAAGCAATCAGGGCTACATCTTGTAGCAACTGCCAATGCTGAAATGGTTATGCTAGCCAATCAGGATCCCGTGTTACACGGGATCTTGAATTCCGCTAGTCTAGTTGTTCCTGATGGAGCTGGTATATTATGGGCAGCGGAACGCATGGGTGAAAGAGTGCCTGAACGCGTTACTGGTGTTGATATTACCAAAGAATTGTTTAAACAAGCTGTAAGCAATCAAATCCCTATATATTGTTTAGGTGCTGCGCCTGGTGTAGCACAACAAGCAGTTTCTAATTTACAAGCAATGTATGGTACTATTAATATAGCTGGCATCCATGATGGGTTCTTTGATGAAGCAGAGGAACAACGTATTATTAACGATATTAAAACTTCGGGTGCTAAGCTCGTATTTGTTGCATTAGGTGTGCCAAAACAGGAACAATGGATTTCAGAAAAACTATCCTCTTTACAAGGCGTTGTAGCCATTGGTATAGGAGGGTCTTTTGATGTATTGGCTGGAAACATTCCACGCGCACCTCATTGGATGCAACGTAATCGTTTAGAATGGTTATATAGATTATATCTGGAACCTAAACGTATAGGCCGCATGTTGGCTATACCAAAGTTTATGTGGACTGTTATTAAGAATAAATAGGGGAGTTTAGTTGTGCCTACAGGACCAATAATAAAAGAAGGATTTCCTTTAATCGGAGTGATGCTCTTCATTACGATTATAGCGGTGTATTTTGGATATTATAGTATCGCAATCATTACATTTATTTTGGCATTATTTTTTGTGAACTTTTTTAGAAATCCAAAACGCAACATTCCTACTGACCCAGATGCTATTTTATCTCCAGCTGATGGCAAGGTAATGGAAATTGAAGATGTATATGAAGATTTGTATTTACATCGAGAATGTAAAAAGGTAACAATCTTTTTATCTGTTTTTGATGTGCATGCCAATCGAGCTCCTATTGAAGGCAAAATTACATATCGTCATTATACGATGGGGAGTTTTTTACCTGCTTTCAAAGAAGATGTGGGGTTTGAAAATGAACGTCATACAATTTGTATAGAAAACGATAAAACAGAAGTACTCGTCACACAAATTGCAGGTTTATTAGCTCGTCGTATCGTTTCTTGGACAGATCTTGATAGTGTATTAAAACGTGGCCAGTTATATGGTATGATTAAGTTTGGTTCATGTACTGAAATTTACATGGATAAAAATGTAGAGATTTGCATTGAAAAAGGTCAGCATATTACTGGTGGCGATACGATTATCGGGAGGCTTCGTCATGAATAAATCAGTTATTCCAAATTTATTTACTAGTTCTAATTTAGCATTTGGTGTTATCGGCATTACATTGTCTGCTACGGGCAATACCTTTGGGGCGGCTATTTGTGTGATACTATCACTGATTGCAGATGGTTTAGATGGGCGTGTGGCACGTGCATTAGGCGTAGCAGGTCCTATGGGGCGTGAATTAGATTCCTTATCCGATGTAGTCGGATTTGGCGTTGCCCCTGCTTATATGCTGTATGTTAGTGATTTGCAAGGACTAGGCTGGCTCGGTTATATTCCGTTATTAGCCTTTGCTGTTTTAGGCGCTTTTCGTTTAGCTCGTTTTAATATTAAAACTGATGAAGTTCACGGCTATTTTGAAGGCCTTCCTATTCCAGCAGCAGGTTGTTTAGCGGCTACCTATATTTTATGTGGTGTGCAAGTCCCGCAGCTAGTTTTGTTTGTGTCCATGATTCTTGTTGGTATCTTAATGGTTAGTGAAGTAAAATATCCTGACTTTAAAGGTCACAGTGCAGTTCGCATTAGCAAAATTGCTATCGCATTGGTTGCTCTCATCATCATTGCTGCATTGGTATATGATTGGCATACATGGGCTGTTATGATTTTTACTGGTTATGTGTTGTTTGGTCTGTTTAATACGGCGTTGAATATAGTGCGCAAATAGACTGTGGAGGTTTGTCTTATGGATTACCTACTGGATCTGATATTGATCCCTATGCAGGTAATAATCGTAATTTATACGGTTTATTATTTCGTACTTGCCGTTATAGGTATGTGGCGATCTCGAGTTCATAAAAACTATACGCCCAAAAATTCATTCGCCATTGTTGTGTGTGCTCATAATGAAGAGGCTGTAGTAGGAGAGCTCGTAAAAAACTTAAAAGGTTTAGATTACCCAGACGATTTGTATGATATTTTTGTTGTAGCGGATAACTGTACTGATAAAACGGCCGAAGTGGCCAGTGCCGCAGGAGCTAATGTACACGAACGTTTCAACAAAGAAGAGGTTGGTAAGGGGTATGCCATGGGGTGGATGTTTGACCGCGTGGATAAAATGGATAGGAAATATGATGCATTCCTCATCTTTGATGCTGACAACTTGGTACACCCTCAATTTATGTTAGAGATGAATGATCACCTCGAAAAAGGTGAATCTGTTGTTCAAGGGTATCTTAACTCCAAAAACCCAACAGATTCATGGGTTGCGGGTACTTTCTCCATCATGTTCTGGATGGTTAACCATATGTGGCATTTGGCAAAATATCGTATTGGTTTATCAACGGCACTTGGCGGTACGGGTATGTGTATTCGTACATCTATTATTAAAGAATACGGATGGGATTGTACAAGCTTAACGGAGGACATGGAGTTCTCTATGAAGTTATTAACACATGGTATTAAGACGACATGGGCTCATGATGCTATCGTGTATGATGAAAAAGTAACAACTATGATGGCTTCTTGTAAACAACGTTTGCGTTGGGCACAAGGTCAATTTGATTGTGCAGATCGTTATATTCCTAAACTATTTGCAGCGGGAATTAAGCAAGGTAATATTGTTATTTTAGATGGTATTTTGCAAGTGAGTCAGCCATATTTCTTATTGTTGACGACCGTATATTTGGTATTTTCTTATATCAATGCATATGTACCGATTTATACCAATATTTTGTACCAAATTATGCCTATGTCCGTATGGCAAATCATAGGTATTGGACAATATCTATTCCCATTGATTGTGTTATTGAAAATTAAGGTGCCACCTAAAATCTGGTTCTACTATTTGTTATATCCAATTTTTGTATATTCATGGGTTCCAGTAAATATTTTAGGATGGTTCCGTCGTCATAATAAGGAATGGTCTCATACGGTGCATACAAGAGCAGTTGGCTTGGGTGATGTTAAATTGACCCGTATGGGGGATATGAATAAGAATAAAAAATAGAATCTATAGGAGTGACTATGCATATCTTAATGTGTAACGATGATGGCATTTTAGCTGATGGCTTACGCCAATTAGCGACGTATTTAAGTCAATATTATCGTGTTACCGTTGTAGCACCAGCTACTGAACAAAGTGCTAAATCCCATGCATTGACGACTGAGATTCCTTTAAAATTAGATGCGTACAATGGCGAGGATGAAAATCCTCGCCTTTATGCACTTACAGGAACTCCATCTGATTGTATGAAATTTGGCCTCAGTTATTTATTAGCCGATGACATGCCTGATCTTGTTATTTCAGGTATTAATCATGGTTTTAATTTAGGTTCTGATGTATTGTATTCAGGAACCGTATCTGCAGCCATGGAAAGTGCTTTTTATGGGATTCCTGGCCTTGCTTTATCTGTAGAGCGATATTCGATTGAGCGTGGTCATGAAATGCATCCGTTTATTCATGAATTAATTGAGAAAATTTATGTAAATGGTAATTTTGAAGGCTTATTAAATGTTAATTTTCCATTGCGCGGCATTTGTGATTGGGATCATTTTAAATTGGTGAGCCAAGGACTTCAAACCTATAGTAATATAATTGATGCTAGAATTAATTCACGAGGTCAAGATTATTATTGGTTGGCTGGAGACTTGGATTGTGGAAAGGAAGACGTACCAACGGATGTTGAATACGCTCGAAAAGGTTATATTACAGGTGTTACTTTGACCTGGAAACAGCAAGATGATGCAGCGATGCATACACTCACAAATATTTTAGAAAAAATATAAAAAATTTGTTGACAGACCTTTGTTATTCCTATATAATTACAAATGTTCCGAGACGCCGGAGTGGCGGAATGGCAGACGCACTTGACTCAAAATCAAGCGGGTAACACCGTGTGGGTTCAAGTCCCACCTCCGGCACCAACTACAAGCGGAAACGCTTGAACAGGTGATAAGAGTAATCTTATCACCTGTTTTTTGTTTATATGATTCAAGTAGAATGATAGAGGTCTATATGGATATACAACACATCATGGATTATCTACCAACAACATATGCACTGCAGCAACAAGATGTTAGTAAGACAATAGTTGATCTAAAACTATTAAAAGAGATACCCATCGATAGTTCTGTCAATCAATGTCAAGGATTCTGTTATAACTCAAAAAAAGATGTATTTGTGTTGGCCTGTATTAATTCTGAAAATACGCGACAAATTATATATGAGCTAGATCCAAGAACATTTGATATTGTTGGAACCTATAAGTTTCGTGATGCTAGTGTATTAGCACATATGAATACGCTTACCTATAATCCGGATACTAATTTGTTATACACTACGAATGCCATGGTTGATGGTCATCGTATTACTACAATAGATGCAGATACAATGAGTATTGGCAATACTATTACGATTCCTGAACGGGTATTTAATTTAGCCTATGATAAAAAGACGAATCAGTTTATATCGATTGTCCCCATAGATGCCACAATGAGACGTATCAATTATTATAACTCTCAGTTTCAACTAATTCGGTCTAAAGATATAGATGCCCATCATGATGATTATAATAATAATGGCGCATTTGCTACTGATGGTAAGACTATATTCGCAACATTATCTACAGTTGTTACAGTAGATAAAACTGGTAATGTTACAAAGATTTCTTCGTTTCCAAAAGATCTTGAAATTGAAGATATGGATATGCGTCATAACATAATGTATGCAGCTGTTAATATGAATCATAAGGTTTTTATTTATAGTATGCTTAACTATTAATGGACTGCACTTCATCAATGATTAATCTAACAAAATTGTGTATAATAAAATGATAGATAATCGATACATAAGAGGTTATGACATGAGATTAGGTACAGATATTATAGAAATTGATCGAATTAAAGGGGCCATAGAGCGGTCAAATCGCTTTCGACTGCGCGTATACACGGAACGTGAAATCGCTTATTGTGAAAGTAAACGTACAGGGGTATACCAATCTTATGCTGGTATTTATGCAGCTAAAGAGGCTTTTTTGAAAGCATTGGGAACTGGACTGCGATATGGCTCATGGCAAGATATTGAGGTGTGCCATGATGAATTCGGGGCACCATTTCTGAGCATAACAGGGGCTTTCAAAAAAATCATTCAAGAACGAATGTATACGGAATGTATAGTTTCTATTAGTCACTGTCAGTCGTACGCTATGAGTACGGTCATCATAGAGGGGTAATTATGTACAGTTTAACGAGAGAAGCATCACAACATATTGATGCCTATGTACCACGTCATCTACATGTGCCATTGGAAGTGCTCATGGAAAATGCAGGTCGAGGTATAGCCGATGCGTTGGTAGATGTAGAAGGAGACCGTTTTAGGGAGGATCCTTTTACAGGTATGGTTCTATTTGTGTGCGGTGTTGGTAACAATGGAGCCGATGGACTGGTAGCGGCTCGTCATTTAATGGAACAAAGAATTCCCGTTACCATTGCATTAGTAGGCAATGTGTCACATGGTAGTGAGCTATTTAATAAACAACTAACCATGGTTCGTGCCATGGGAATTGATATTGTTTCTTTTGAAAGTTTTAGTGATTGGTCCCGTGTTCATGTTGTCGTAGAAGGTTTGATGGGAACTGGTTTTCAAGGTGAATTACGTGAATCTATAACCTCTGTGCTACATGACATCGATGTGGAACGCAACCAATATGGATTTTCCCTATGGGCTATCGATGTGCCAGCCGGTGTTGATGCCACTACCGGACAGGCTTCTGATTATACATTATCCTA
>OATT01000895.1_pt1 | contig 21345 bp, 22 predicted proteins | sample 1476071 | NCBI WGS metagenome assembly OATT01 (sample SAMEA2579989, study PRJEB22360) | human gut metagenome | biome: human gut; feature: human-associated habitat; material: faeces | place: Denmark | collected 2008/2010 | reverse complement strand
AATGAAATAGCTGAATATAATTAAATTAATTTCAGTTTATCAAACTGAAAAATTACAATTTGATAGGGAGAAAGTCATAATGTCAGCATGGGGTACAAAAATATTTGATAATGATCTTGCATTAGATATGAAAACAGATTTTATTGAAATGCTTTCAATTAATATGTCAATAAAAGAAATTGAACTTAATTTATTGAGTTATATCTCAAATGATGATGAAGCAGAAGTCCTTTGCCCTTTCTGGACTGCACTTTCTGATTTAGAATGGCAATACGGTATTTTACAAGAAAAAACAAAGGAAAAAGCAAAATATATTATTTTAAATAAACCTGATATTGATAGCTACATCCAACAAGAAGATAAAGTTAAAAGAAAAGAAGAACTAAACAAACTATATAAAAAACTTGATACAATCAATCAGAAAATTAAGAAAAAGAGAACTGTATTTGTTTATAGGACAGAATGGGAGCAAGGGGATATATTTGCAATACCACTAAAAGGGAAGTATGTATATATTCATATTGTGGGAAAAGAAAGAAAAAATCATAGAATTAAAGAATTGTCAAATGATGCAATATATATTAAGGTATTTAATATTTTAACTGTTGAGTTATTAGACACTAGAGCGTTTCATAAAAGATTTTTTCATAAAATTAGTTACAAGAAAATTAATAGTGTGAAAGGCGAAGATAGAGAACTTGAACGGTTATGGTGTGTTGGGAAAAGAGAGAAAATCTCATTAGAAAAAAAAGTAATTAAAATTGGAAACAAAAAAGTAAAACAAAGGATCAATGGTAGCGTTTCTATACATTGGCAATTTAAAGAATTGGAAAATACACTTGCAAAATTATTTGATATTAATTAGTGTGACAAACCCCAGTTTGTAGAGGAGAGATTATGAAAAAATATTTGGTTATTTTGTGTTCTTTTATATTGGTTGTATCATTAACAGCGTGTGTATCAGATTTTGATGGCAGTCGAACAGGAAGTTATAGTGAATTTGTAATGGATTATAAGATGTTTAACACAACTGACTCTCAAAACTTAATTGTTGCAGAAAGTAGTATTATTCATGCGGATATTGTGGTCAAGGACAGTCATTTATCGTTCAAAATACAGAAAGATAATGAAGAACCAGTCTATGAAAGTGAAGGTATATTTTTTTCTCATGAGTTTGATGTTGAAATTGAAGAAAGTGGAATGTATACAGTTACAGTAATGGGCGAAAAAGTAAAAGGAAGTGTAAGCTTTACAGTTAATACTAATCAATAGAAATTTCAGTTTATGAGATTGTTGTAGAGAGTAATAAAAATTAGAAATTGTGGAGGGCAAAATATAATGACATATACATTCACAGAAAAATTATTCAAGCAGGGAAATCGATATTTCATTAAAATACCCTTCAATGTTTGGGAAAAATGTGGTCAAAAGGGAGTGGTTGCAGTGAGAGTGTATATAGAAGAGAATTGTACGTTCGAATGTAAGCTAGTTCCTAAAGGAGAGGGGACTTATTATATACCAATCAGAAAGAATGTAATACATCAGATCAATAGCGTTGATGCGTTAAGTGTTGCCTTTGAAGTAATTAGTGGACTAACACGGATAAATTATGATAGTCCATATTCTAAGGAAAACCCTATACGAAAAATTGACAGTATTCAAAGTATTACTTATCCCAAAACCGGATATTGCGGACAACTATGCATTGCTATGCTTACTGGACTTAGCGTAGATGAAGTTGTAGCAGTTATGCAAACAAAGGCATGGGGATGTTCTTTTACAAAATTATTAGAAACTTTAGACTATTTTGGTATTTTACACGATGATAAGCCAACCTACACTAAAGGGAAGGAAGTTATATTGCCTGAGTGTTGTATTCTTAATATTAAGGATGAACAAAAAAATCATTTCGTTTTGTATTATAAAGGTATATACTATGATTCGAAAAATATCGATTATAAGGAGATGATAAGCTATATGAGAATTTTCGTTTAGTAAAAGAGAGAAGAAGTTTTAGATTTTTGCAGTCTTATTATATTCCAGTTTATAGAATCGTGTAGAGAGTTTAAAAATTACAGTTTGTCAAACTGTAAAATTATAATTTTTTAAGGGAGCAAAGCGTGATAATGAATGATAAATTAAAGCCCAAAAAGGTAACAAAAATTGTATATAATTGTTTAATTTTATTTGCTGCTATACTAGCATTCATACGTTGGATGAGTGTCTTTAATAATGACATAATAGTGATTAATGCAGAAATAAATTCTCATATTTCAAACTTTGCATTAAGTTTGGTGTTCTATTTAGGTGTTGGTTATACTTGGATTTTGCAAAAAAAGACATTTCATAAAATCATTTTATTGGGAGTGTTTATTATTGTTGCAAATATTTTATGCGAAACAGTAATGGGTTTTATGAACACAACTGATATCTTAGATGCAGTATATGGTATAGTTGGAACTTTAATAGGTTTTTGTTACTTCTTAGTGATAAATAAATACGGACTAGAAGTTATTCATGATGAGAGTTGAGTTATATACAAACTGGCTAATAGAAATTAAGTATATTTTTAAAATATTTTATAGTTTTGCTACGGAATAATGAAAAGGCAATAGAAATATGTATTTCACTAGTTTGTTTAGTGTTACTTATTTCTGATTCATTCAATATTTTTGATACACGTGGATGATATATCTTTAAAAATTTATTATGGTCAGCTATCAGAGATACTCTATACACTTTTCCTTCTTCACGTTTCTTTAAAAAGAATTGACATCTAATGCCATCAATCAATGCTTGTTTATAGATTCCAATAATTTATATCTTATTTTTCTTAATGTTGAAGAATCGCATTTTGATATATGACGTTTAGTGCCTGTGAATTGATTAGATGATAGAGGGCATCTACACCCAGCAGTACTTTAGTGCTATGAAAATAGCGAGATCTCCTATTTCTGCAATATGTCTTGGGGCTAGTGTTTCTCTAACGCCACCCATCGAAAGAACTATGCTGTATTCAAGCGTATTCTTAGCTAAATTTCTCATTTGGTTTAAAATGATAAAGAGGGAAGAATTAATTTTTTTTAGAACTGTTACCGCCTCTTGGAAAAGCATTTTTGTTGATGCTAAGTAAGATGGAAATGTGGTGATACTTGATTGAAATATGAAACAGAGTTTGTGGGCTTCGTTTTCATTGTGGCGGTATTCATTTTTCTTTAACTAATTAAGATACTTTTTAATGAATAATTTCTTTGAACTCTTTGTAATATTATCGCAATGCCAATAGTCAAAAACGGAGTCATATAGCTTATCTTTGCCATTATAGCGATTGAAATATCTAATAATCTATATACATTAGGCATGGTCTGAACAATCAGTTGATTGAGTAACTAGCAATAAGCGATGCATTTCATATACTGCTCGTATTGTTTCCCTAATAGACAGAGTTCCTGATGCTCTTGGGTTCTATCAATCTGTTGCATTATGCGATACCAAAAAATCAATGTCATATTGAGCTATGATTAATGAATCAATACAATCTGTTTTAAGGTTATGAATATCTTGGTATCTATACCGTTTTATTTCTAATCTAAAAATAAGAGATAGGCAAATGATAACAACTTGTGGATTCCATAGTGATATGAATCTCATCTTTAAAGTTTTTGAACTTTTCTAAAAACATCTCTTTAAATGTAGATTATAGTGGTATCCATTCATAATTACTACAACTCATTATCGCTGGTGACACATAAGCATATATGTAATATAAAAGTCACAACCTACATAATCGAATACAGATAATAAGGAACCGATTGTCTTTTTATCGATGAAAGTAATTAAATTTTTATCTATTGTGCAGAATAAATAAGCAGATTTTCTGCTTATTTTTTTGTTAAATTATAAATAAGTGTGCATACTTATCTTGGTGATTCTATGTCTATATATATACAACTTTTATTGGCAAGTTTTTTTTGGGGAAGTAATGTTATTGTTATGAAACTTCTTCTGGATGAAATACCATTTTTATTATTGGCTACAATGCGTGTTTTTTTATCTCTTATTTTTTTAGGGATTTACTTAAAGTGGAAAAAGATTTCTTTTGATTATGATTATAAGAAAAAAGCATTGGCTATTGGGATTTTAGCGATTTACTTGAATTTCTTTTTTACTTTTTTAGGAATGAATCAAGTGAAAGGGATAGATAATGCGTTTATGAATGCTTTGGCGCCTATACTTACTTTTGTGTTTTCTTTGTTGTTATTAAAACAAAAAGGCAATATGAAAGAATATATTGCGATTGGTATGACAGTTTTTGCTTTTTTATTATCTATACGCTTTCAAATATTTTCAATTAAAATAGGTTTTTGGTATTTGTTTCTAGGAATGGTTTTATATATGTTAGCAAATGTATGCATTCAAAAATGGAAATTACATAATTCCTTGATTCTCTCATTTTATGAATTATTATTTGGTTTTTTCTTTTTAACTATTCATTGTTTTGTTCAAGGACAATTTCAATTACAGCCATTATTTGAAATTTCTTTGTTTCATTGGTTATTGTTTTTGATAATATCAGGTATTGGATTTGCATTTATACAGGTGACTTATATGCGTTCTATTGGTGTTATTGGGGCTTTGAAGACAAGTTTTTTTCTGAGTTTAAATCCTATTATTACTTATATTGAGTCACTGCTGTTTTTGAATGAGAAATTTGATATTATTCATTTTATAGGATTTGTTATTTTGGCAATTGCGATTTATATGATGAATGGGCAAAAAGAAAAGAGAACTAATTCTCTTTCTCGTAGTGATGAATAAGCGCTTGTGTTCCTAACTCATCTTCATTTAAGTTTGTATACATTTCTAAAACTTTATTCAATATGTCTAATTGGATATCACGATCGCTCATTTCTTTTTGAGCGATTTTCATATCTTTGATAAAGTGTTTGATATAGAATCCTGGATTAAAATTGTTATCTAAAATGGCTTGCCCATTATGTTCTAATTGCCAACTTCCAGCTGCACCCTTGCTAATACATTTCATCATTGTATCTGTTTCAAGACCAGTTTGGTGAGCGTAATGAATAGCTTCTACAACACCTGCAATTGTTCCAGCAATCACAATTTGATTTGTCATTTTCGTATGTTGACCAAGTCCTGCTTGACCAACATAATTGATTGTTTGACCAAGAATTTGAAGAAGGGGATAAACATCTTCATAAACATTTTTGTCGCCTCCAACCATAATTGAAAGTGTTCCATTTTTAGCACCTATATCACCGCCAGAAACAGGTGCATCTAAACTTTTTATATTTCTGATTTTTGCATCAGTGTAAATCTTTTGTGCTAAAGCTGGAGCGGATGTTGTAAAATCAATACAAATTGCATTTTCCTTAGCATTTTCTAGGATTCCATGATTTCCATAATAAATATCTTCCACATCTTTTGGATAGCCTACCATTGTCATAATAATATCTTTATTTTGGACACATTCTTGGATTGAGTTACACCAGTCTATACCTTCATTTATTAAATCATTCACTTTTGATTTTGTACGTGTAAAAATTGTGATATGATATCCAGCTTTATTTAAATTGCGAACCATCGATTTTCCCATAACACCTACTCCTATAAATGCTATATTTTTCATTATATATTCCTCCTTAATTTTTTTATATTTTATCATGGATAAAGTTGATTGGGTATCTTTCTTTATGCATTATAGCAAATTTGATGTCAAATAAACCAGAAAGAAGTTATATAATGGAATCAGGAGGTTGGTAGGATGAACAAATCTACAAACAAAGAATTGATAGAAGAGATTTTAAATTTTATTGAATGTCATCTTTATGATGAGAATTTAAATCTTGATCGTATTGCATTACATTTTGGTTATTCAAGGTATCATTTGCATCGTTTATTTACTGCTTCAACACATTTTTCTCTTCATAATTATATTCAAAGAAGGCGGTTGAGTGAAGCAGGAGAATTATTGGTGAAAACAGATCAAAGAATTATTGATATTGCCTTACAAGCTGGTTATGAGTCTCAACGTTCTTTCTCTAAAGCTTTTAAGAAATTACATCATGTGACACCAAATGCTTATCGTCACAAACAAAAGTATGATCCTGTGCAAGTGAAATATGAATTATCAGAGACTTGTCTTTCTTTAAGTGAAACAAAAATATTTGATGTCAGAATTGAAGAAAAGAATTCAATGATATTTGTTGGGATGAAAGCCAATACTTCTAAAGGTTTTTATGTCATTGGCAAATGCTGGCATCAATTACATAAATATAAACATCTCATTTTAAATCGAATGGATAATGATTTTTTGGTTGGTATCAATGACTATTCATTCTTTGAAAAAAATAAAGAACAGCCTCATTTTGATTATTATGCAGTTGCTGAAGTGGTGGATTTAAAAGATGTTCCAGTGAATATGACAACAAAAAGCTTACCTGCTTCACAATATATTGTATTTTCCTTGAAAGGGCATAATGAAGAAAGTATGCAAGATATTATAGAATACATTTATAATCATTGGTTTCTAGAAACAACTTTATTATTTAATCAAAATTGTATGTATGATTTTGTGAAGTATGGTGAACAGAGTGATGAGCAAGGTATGAGCTTAATAGAATATTGGATACCTATTCTTGACTCCTGTTTAGATAATGATACAATTAAATTTGGTGATAATAATGAATGAAAAAACAATTCCAACTTGGGAACTTTTACAAAAAAGAATAACATATAAACAATTAGGGCGAATCAAGAATAAGAGAATTCTTGATTTTGGAAGTGGGAATGGTGTCATGTCTTCATATTTAGCTAAAGATAATGAAGTCATTGCAATAGAGCCAAATCAAAATATGTTTAAAGATATGCTTTATCAGAATTCATTTATTCAAATTATTGGCGGATTAGAAGAATTAAGAAAGCAAACAAAAGAATCCTTTGATGTCATTGTGTGTCACAATGTTTTAGAATATGCTCAGTGTCGAGAAGAGATTGTTAAAGAATTTTATAGACTTTTAAAACCGGCAGGATTCTTATCAGTTGTTAAACATAATAAGAGAGGAAGAATCATGCAAATGGTTGTTTTGCTAAATGAATTTGCAACTGCTCATCAAATTTTAGATGGTCAAAATGGATATGCACAAGATTTTGGTGAGATTCATTACTTTGATGATCAGGATATTTGTAGATGGGAAAAACGTTTTGTATTAGAGAAAACTTTAGGGATTCGCACATTTTGGGATTTACAGCAAAATCAAGATGTTCAAACAGAGGAGGAGTGGCAGGAAAATATGATTGAAATAGAAGAAAGAGTCAGTACAATTCCTGAATTTCAATCCATTGCTTTTTTTCATCATGTCTTCTATCACAAAGAGATTTAACGAAATTATCTTGACTTTTTCGTATCTTTCTATATAATAACAAGTGCGGCTATCTCTAGGATATAAGAGTCCTCGACCTATACCTTGGATTTGGCTAAGTTAAATAAAAGGAGGAAACATAAATGTTAACTAAAGAAGAAAAAACTGCTATCATGAAAGAATATGCAACTAAAGAAGGAGATACAGGTTCTCCAGAAGTACAAATTGCTGTATTAACTGCTGATATCAACAAATTAAATGGACATTTTAAAGTTCACAAAAAAGATCATCATTCTAATAGAGGTCTTTTAAAGAAAATCGGTAGAAGAAGAGATTTGTTAAAATATTTAAAAAATAAAGATCTTGATAGATATACAACATTAGTTGATAAGTTAGGATTAAGAAGATAGTCATGAGGGATATTGTTGAAAAAACAATATCCTTTTTGTTTTGATTTTGTTATAATAATTGATGAATTGTGACGAAAGGATGTGATTGCATGTTATATAAAGATAATGATGTTCCCGAGCCCAGTTTTATAGACAGCAATCAAATTCAGGAGGAGCAATTATGGAAGAAAGAATTGAAGAATTGGAAGTTAAGATTAAAGAACTTTTAGATGATAAAAAATATCATCAAATTAGAGAATTGTTGATGGATCTTAATGAGGCAGACATTGCTGAAATTATTGAGACAATAGAGATAAAAGAAGATGTTGTACGTGTTTTTAGACTTTTACCTAAAGATAGTGCGGCTGATGTTTTTTCTTATATTCCAGTGGAATATGAGCAAATGATTATTGAATCTTTGACAATGCGTGAAATCGGACAGATAATGAACGACTTGTATTCAGATGATGCAGTAGATATGCTTGAAGAGATGCCTGCTAATGTTGTTAAAAAAGTATTGGCAGCAACGGATAAAGAAACACGTCGAGATATCAATAACTTATTGAAGTATCCAGAAGATTCTGCTGGAAGTATTATGACTGTTGAATTTGTTGATTTACGTGCATATATGAGTGTGATGGATGCTATTGAACGTATTCGAAAGACAGGTGTAGACAAAGAAACGATTAATATTTGTTATGTTACAGATGTTCAAAAACATTTGTTAGGTATTGTGACATTAAGAGAAATTATTTTAGCAGATGCTCAGGAAAGCATTAAGGATTTGATGAATGAAAATATCATTACTGTACACACATTAGATGATCAAGAAGAAGTTGCAAAACAATTTCAAAAATATGATTTTGCAGCTATGCCAGTGGTTGATAACGAAAATCGTTTAGTTGGGATTATTACTGTTGATGATGTCATGGATATATTAGAAGAGGAAGCAACTGAAGATATTGAAATGATGGCTGCTATTACGCCAACTGATCAGCCTTATATGAAAACCAGTGTTTTTGAAACATATAGAAAACGAATTCCATGGTTATTGTTATTGATGATATCTGCATCAATAACAGGGAAGATTATACAGGGTTTTGAAGCGGCTTTATCAACATGTGTAATTTTAACTGCTTTTATTCCAATGCTAATGGATACAGGAGGGAATTGTGGGTCACAAGCTTCTGTTTCAGTCATTCGTGCTTTGTCACTAGACGAAGTTGAGTTTAAAGAATTGCCACAAATTATATGGAAGGAAATGCAAGTTTCTGTTCTTGTTGGGGCAACTTTATCACTTGCAAATTTTGGAAAAATTTTACTTATTGATCGTACATCAATACTTGTGGCTTTTGTTGTTTGTATGACATTGTTTGTAACTGTTGTTGTAGCAAAGCTGGTTGGCTGTACATTACCGATTTTGGCAAGTAAAATTGGATTTGATCCAGCTGTTATGGCGAGTCCGTTTATTACAACAATTTTTGATGCTTATTTCAATGTTGCAGGAATTTTTTTAGGATTATAGATATGGAGAATATATATATTTCAATTGTTGGCATTGTTTACTTATTTATGTTATTTATTCCTAATATGATATGGGTTAAAAATACACCTGAGAATTATGATTCAAGTCATGAGAACAAAATTTTATTAATGTTTGAAAGGTTTGGCGAAGTGCTTGTTTGCTGTTTTGGAGTTATTATGTTTAGAACTATGGATTGGAATATCTTTGTCTTGGTTTCGTTTGTCTTCATGCTTATGTATGAAGGGTACTGGATTCAATATTTTAAAAGTGAAAAGAAATTGTCTGATTTTTATTGTAGTTATTTAAAAATTCCTTTGGCTGGAGCGACTTTGCCAGTTATAGCCTTTCTTATTTTGGGATTATCACAGGGACACTGGCTACTTGTTTTTTCTACAATTATTTTAGGAATTGGTCATATTGGTATACATAGAGAACATTTCTTAGAGATAAAAAGATAAGTATTTTCATAAATGCTTTTCTTTTTGTCTTTTTTGGTTATAAAAAAAAGAAATGTTTTGTTATTAAAGTAAATTATGCTATAATGACTTAGATAATGAATGAGGTGGAAATATAATGTCAAAACAAGTGTTTAACTTAGAATTTTATGGAAAGACATTAACTGTAGAAGCAGGAGAACTTGCGAAACAAGCCAATGGTTCTGTTTTAGTGAGATATGATGATACGGTTATTTTGTCAACTGCTGTAGCAGGGAAAGAACCAAAAGATGTGGACTTTTTCCCATTGACTGTTACATATGAAGAAAAATTATATTCGGTAGGAAAGATTCCTGGCGGATTCTTAAAAAGAGAAGGACGCCCTAGTGAGCATGGTACATTAACTGCTCGTATGATTGATCGACCAATTCGACCATTGTTTGCTGATGGTTTTAGAAATGAAGTACAAGTTGTGAATACAGTGTTATCTGTTGATCAAAATGCATCTCCTGAAATGGCAGCTATGTTTGGAGCATCGCTTGCATTATGCTTATCTGATATCCCATTTAATGGGCCAATTGCTGGTGTTAATGTTGGATTGATTGATGGTGAATTTACAATCAATGCTGGTCCAGAAGACATGGAAAGAAGTTTGATTAATCTTGAAGTTGCTGGGACAAAAGAAGCAATTAACATGGTTGAAGCTGATGCTAAGGAAGTTGATGAAGAAACAATGTTAAATGCTTTAATGTTTGGTCATGAAAAGATTAAAGAATTAATTGCGTTTCAAGAAAAAGTCGTAGAAGCTTGTGGGAAAGAAAAAATTGAAATCCCATTATTTGAATTGGATCCTGCAATAGTTGAAGAAGTTGAGTCTTTAGCAAAAGAGCGAATGATTAAAGCTGTTTCTATTCCTGGTAAATTAGAAAGATATGGGGCTATTGATGATATTAATGCAGAAGTTGTTACATTATTTGAAAACAGAGATTATGCTGATTTAAAAGAACAAGCTAAAGTCTTAAAACAAGTAAAAATTGTTCTACATGATTTAGAGAAAGATGAAGTTAGAAGATTAATCACAGAAGATAAAATCAGACCTGATGGTAGAAAAATTGATGAAGTGCGTCCATTGAATGCACAAGTTGATTTATTGCCAAGAGTTCATGGTTCTGCATTGTTTACACGTGGAGAAACTCAAGTTCTTTCAGTATGTACTTTAGGAGCTTTGGGAGAACATCAAAAAATCGATGGTTTAGGTTTAGAAGATCAAAAGAGATTTATGCATCATTATAACTTCCCACCATATTCAGTTGGTGAAACAGGAAGAATGGGTGCACCAGGTCGTCGTGAAATTGGACATGGGGCTTTAGGTGAAAGAGCATTGGCTCAAGTTATCCCTAGTGAAGATGAATTTCCATACACAATTCGTGTTGTTTCTGAAGTGTTAGAATCTAATGGGTCTTCTTCACAGGCATCTATTTGTGCATCATCTATGGCATTAATGACTGCTGGTGTACCTATTAGTAATCCAGTCAGTGGTGTCGCTATGGGACTTGTCAAAAAAGGTGATGATTATACAATTTTAACTGATATTCAAGGTATGGAAGATCATTTGGGTGATATGGACTTCAAAGTTGCAGGAACTAAGAAAGGTATCTGTGCATTGCAAATGGATATTAAAATTGAAGGAATTACAAAAGAAATTTTACAAGAAGCATTGGCTCAAGCTAATGTTGGTAGACAACAAATTATGGACTGTATGTTAGGGGCAATTTCTGAACCTAAAAAAGAATTAAGTCCATATGCACCAAAAGTCTTCATGATGAGAATCGAACCAGAACAAATTAAAGACGTTATTGGACCTGGTGGTAAAAACATTAATGAAATTATTGAAAAGTCAAATGATGTGAAGATTGATATTGAACAAGATGGACGTGTCACTATTTATCATTTTGATCAAAAGGCTATTCATACTGCAGCTAAATTAATTGAAAATATTGTTAAAAAAGCTGAAGTTGGTGAAGTTTATGATGGTAAAGTCGTGAGAGTTGAAGATAAGTTTGCATTTGTGGAATTATTTGAAGGAACAAATGGTTTCTTACATGTTGGTGATGTAGCTCATGAAAGAATTAATAAAGTTTCTGATGTTTTAAAAGTAGGAGATACAGCTAAGGTTAAAGTCATCAAGATAACTGATAAAGGTGTTAATGTTTCTAGAAAAGCATTGTTACCTAAACCAATTGTGAAAGAAGAAAAAAAAGAAAGTGAATAAAATTATATTGGCAAGTACTTCTCCAAGAAGGAAGGAATTACTTGAAAGAGAAGGCATCGATTTTATAGTCGATGCTTCTTCTATAGATGAAACGATGGATGAGACATTACCAATCAAAGAAAGATTGTGTCAATTGTCTAAAGACAAAGCAGAACCTATTCATCATAAATATCCACAAGATATTGTTATTGGAGCAGATACGATTGTTTATTTTCAGGACTGTATTATTGGGAAAGCAAAAAATCGTGAAGATGCATACCAGACATTAATGATGTTATCAAATCAAAAACATATTGTTTATACAGCTGTAGCTATTTATAATGGTAATAGTTTACATACCTTTTGTGAAAAAACAGAAGTTTATTTTAAAGATATTTCTTCAATGATAGATGAATATCTTGATTCTGGGGAATGGATGGGGAAAGCCGGATCATATGGTATTCAAGGCAAAGCTTCTGTATTTGTTGAGCGTATTGTGGGTGATAAGGATACTGTTATCGGATTACCAGTAATGCGTATCAAAGAATTCTTAGATTATCTTCAGGGTAAATCATGAGGTTAGAATATAAAATGATTTGATGTTATATTGAAATGAGGGCAGAGAGAATTCTGCTTTTCTTTTTTTATAAAAATATTTGATAAATAGGTGTAAATTTGTACTGTAATCATCAATAAAGGTTTATCAAGGTTAAAATGATAAGAATTTTCTTTTTTAGAAATGTTGTTTTTTATTTCAAAAATGATGTAAACGGATACATTTCTTGTTGTTTTCTTGTTAAAATTTTACTATAATAGATAAGTAGGAAAAAAACGGAGGATAAATATATGGAAAAGAAAGTTAAAAGAATTGCATTACTTTCAGGGGGCGGAGATTGTCCTGGATTAAATGCCGTTATTAGAACAATAACAAAAACTGCTATCTCTAAATATGGTTGGGAAGTCATTGGCTATGTTTATGGATATAGAGGCTTATATAACAATAATTATATTGAATTAACAGAAGAAAAAGTTGAAAATATTTATAAAGAGGGAGGAACTATTCTATTTAGTTCTAATAAGGATAATCTTTTTGATTATTTAGTAGATGATGGAAAAGGTGGAAAAATAAAAAAAGATGTAAGTGATGTTGGTGTTCAAAATCTAAAAGATGCTGGTGTTGATGTATTGGTTGTTTTAGGTGGTGATGGAACTTTAACAAGTGCTCGTGATTTTTCAAGAAAGGGTGTACAAGTTATAGGTGTGCCTAAGACAATGGATAACGATTTATCAAGTACTGATTTGACTTATGGATTTATTAGTGCTATGAGTGTGGGAACTGATTTTATTGATCGTTTACAAACAACTGCAAAATCTCATCATCGTGTTATCTGCTGTGAGTTGATGGGTAGAGACGCAGGATGGATTTCTTTATATGCTGGTTTGGCTGGGAATGCAGGTGTATGCTTAATTCCTGAAATTCCATTTACTATTGAAAATATTGCTAAACATGTTGCTAAACGTGACGAACAAGGAATGCCTTATACAGTTATTGCTGTTGCTGAAGGTGCTAAATATGCTGATGGTACAAAAGTTATTGGTAAAATTGTAGAAGATTCTCCAGATCCAGTTCGTTATAGTGGTTTGGCTGCAAAAGTTGCTGATGATTTGGAAAAGGTTATTCCAAATCATGAGGTTCGTTCAGTGAATCCTGGACATATTATCCGTGGTGGAGATATTACTCCATATGATAGAATCTTATCTATTCGTTTTGGTGTTAAGGCCTGTGAACTTATTGATGAAGGTCAATTTGGAAATGTTGTCACTCTTCATGGTGAAACTATGGATTATACTTCATTGGAAGAAGTGATTGGTGATGCTAAATTTGGAAAGCAAAAACGTGTTGATCCTAATGGTGAACTAATAAGAGCTGCAAAGGCTATTGGTGTTTGCTTTGGTGATGAATAAGATATGAGACAAAAATAATCCTCTGAAATGACTCAGAGGATTATTTATTTAGAATAAATCTTTCGGATTTCTATAAGGTTTATCTAAAGCTTCAGCAACTGCCTGACAAGTGCAAAGTCCTTTATAGGTATTAAGTCCTAATAAGAAACCTTCGTCTTGTTTGAGGGCATCTAAACCATATTCAGCTAATTTTATAATATATGGTAAAGTTGCATTCGATAAAGCTATCGTAGATGTTCTTGGAACTGCTCCTGGCATATTAGCCACTGAATAATGAAGCACACCATGTTTTGTGAATGTTGGTTGATCGTGCGTTGTTGTATGATCACAAGTTTCTATACATCCACCTTGATCGATTGCAACATCAACAATCACACTTCCATCTTTCATTTCTTTAACCATGTCTTCTGTTACAATCTTAGGGGCACGAGCACCAGGAATTAATACCGCACCAATTACAAGATCAGCTGTTTGAAGAGCGTTTCGAACATTATATTCATTGCTGTATATAGTATGAATTGTTCCATTGCTGATATCATCAATATAAGCCATTCGTTGGGCATCGACATCAAAAACATGAACTCTGGCCCCTAGACCGCTAGCAATACGGGCAGCATTGAAGCCAACAGTACCACCACCAATAATAACAACATCTGCTGGCATAACTCCTGGAACACCACCAAGAAGCAAGCCACTTCCACCATTTGTTTTTTGCAATAAATTTGCACCAACTTGAACTGACATACGTCCAGCAACTTCACTCATTGGTGTTAAGAGTGGAAGACTGTTGTTTTTGCCAATAACTGTTTCATAGGCAATTGCAGTTGTTTTTGATTTCATTAACGCTTCTGCAAAAGGTTCATTACTTGCAATATGCAGATACGTAAAGACCATTTGATCTTCACGTAAATATTGATATTCACTCTCTAAGTATTCTTTGACTTTGACAATTAGGTTGGCTGATTTGAATACTTCTTCTCTATGACAAACAGTTCCACCAACTGTTTGATACTCTTCATTTGAAAAACCACTACCTAAACCAGCATTTTCCTCAATAAGGACAGTATGCCCTAATTTGACTAATGAAAGAACACCTGCTGGTGTTAATGAGACACGATTTTCATTGTTTTTGATTTCTTTTGGAATTCCAATAATCATATTTTCACACTCCGTTTCTATTGCCACATTATAACATGAACTTACAGATAAAGTAAATTTATTTTGGATAGGTATAGTGGTTATCTATTGAATTTCGTTGAAAATATTTGTAGTTTTGGTTGATGAAAAGAAATAACTTTGATAGAATGTCTATTGCAAGTCAAGGAGGTTAAAAGATGATTGAGGAACTAATTCAATGTGGAGACTATCAACAGGCTTTAACGATGCTAGAAGATATGAATGATGAAAGTGTAAGATATTTAAGAATGGTGTGTTTGGTAGGAATGGGAGAATATCAACAAGCTAAAACAGAAGGGGCATGGGCAAAAGCAAATGCTAAAGAAACTTATTATGATGTTGTTTCTATGTATGTGACAACATTAAAAGAATTGGGTGAGTTTGAAGAAGCTATTAATATTTTGATTGAAGAGTTATCTATGCCTTATATTCCTTATCAATATGAAACTTTATTTAATACTGCGTATGATGAAGTTCTGTTAGATAAACAAGAAGCAAACTATGAAGTTGAATCGAAAAACCAAATTTTCTCAATTGAAGAAATTTCACAGGTCTTAAAAAACAAGGAATGTAATGAAGATTTGTTATATATGGCACTAGATCAATTACAACAATTAAATGTTCGCATGATTATTCCCGTTATTCAAGATTATTTGATGAATCCTCAGAATCATTTTTTTGCTAAAACATTACTGATCGAAATTATGATTGACCAACAAATAGATGAAGATATACAGGTTGAAAAATTTGGTAGATATTATGATATCAATCCAAGTTATATGGCATTAGTTCTTGAACAAACTCAGTATGCTGAGACTTTAAAATATTTACAAAACGGTATTGAAGATGAAAATCCATCACTTTTTGAGCAATGTGTTGAATATCTTGAATATACCTTATATGCGTTATATCCACAAGATATATATGAAGAGGATTGTCATGTTTTAGCAGCAGCTATTCATTATTATGTTGCAACTTTGCAGTCTATGGATATTGACTTGAATGATTTAGAAGTGATGTATTATTGTGATAAAAGTGAGATTGAACAGCAAATTTTAGCACTCAAACAAATAGAGTGTTAAAATGGTTGCATTCTTATAATGATTCATGTATAATATGCATGTTGAAATAATGGAGGAAGTATAAATGGAAACAGTTTGTAACAAACTAGAAAAATGTATGATGGAAGTGAAAGTGACTTTCACAACTGAAGAATGGAAAAATGCTCAAGAAAAAGCATTAGAAAAATTAGCTAAAAATGTAAAAATTGATGGATTTAGACAAGGTAAAGCTCCAATGAAAATGGTTAAATCTAGAGTGGGGAAAGCTGCAATCTTAGAGGAAGCAACAGATGTTGTTTTGAAGAAAAGTTATGCTGCTATCTTACTAGATAACAATATTCAACCAGTTGGTCAACCTCAAGTTCAAATTGACGAATTGACAGAAGATGTTTTAAAAGTAACAGTCACTGCTCCTGTTGCTCCTGAAGTAACTTTAGGACAATATAAAGGATTAGAAGTGAAAAAGGGAACTGTTAAAGTAACTAAGAAGGAAATTGAAGCTGAATTAGCTAACTATCAAAATCAATTTGCAGAATTAATCATTAAAGAAGAAGGAACTGTTGAAAATGGTGATACTGCCGTTATTGATTTTGAAGGATTTAAAGATGGTGTTGCTTTTGAAGGTGGAAAAGCTGAAAATCATTCATTAGAAATTGGATCAGGTTCATTTATTCCAGGTTTTGAAGAACAAGTTATAGGTATGAAAGTAGGGGAAGAAAAAGAAATTAATGTTACTTTCCCAGAGGAATATCAATCAGCTGAATTGGCAGGACAAGAGGCTGTCTTCAAAGTGAAAGTACATGAAATTAAAACAAAAGTTTTACCTGATATTGATGATGAATTAGCAAAAGATGTTAATATTGATGGTATTGAAACATTAGCTGATTTGGAAACTTATACAAAAGAACAAATCAAGAATAAAAAACAAACAGAAGTAGAATCTAAATTTAGTGATGATATCTTTAATGCGGTTATTGAAAACACTCCATTAGAAGTTCCAGAAGCAATGATTGAAACAGAAACACAAACAATGTTAAGAGAAGTTGAACAAAATTTATCACAACAGGGTTTGAATATGGAACTGTTCCAACAGTTAACTGGAAAAACAATGGAAGATATGAAAGCTGAAATGAGCGAACAAGCTGAAAAACGTGTAAAATTTAATTTGATTTTAGCTGAAATTGCTAAAGCTGAAAACATTGAAATTTCTGATGAAGAAGTTGATAATGAAATCAAAGAAATTGCGACTTATTATGGTAGAGAATTTGATGAAGTCAAAACAATTTTTGAAGCTCAAATGGGACAAATCAAATCAGATTTAGCAACTCGTAAAGCAGTTCAACTAATCAAAGATAACGTGAAATAAGACGCTTGATGCGTCTTGTTTTGTTAAGTCATTTGATTAGACAAATGTGATATTATTATATATAATGATGTCGAATGAAAAGGAGGTAATGAATTATGGAAGAGTTAGATATTGTAGTTGATTTACCTGTCATTTGTACAAGAGGAATGATTGTTTTTCCTAACCATGAAATTTCTTTAGATGTTGGAAGAGATTTTAGTCTTAAAGCTATTGAAAAAGGTGTGAATGAATTTGATGAAAATATTGTCTTTATTTCTCAAATCAATCCACTTGATGAAAATACAGATTTTGAACATGTTTATCACTTTGGGACTTTATGTAAAGTGAAAAGAAGAATTAAAAGAGATAATCATGGAACAATCAAGTTGACTGTTGAAGGTCAAAAAAGAGTAGAAATTTTAAGTCTTGACGAAAAAGATGGATGTTTATTTGCAAAGACAAGATATCTTGAAGATATTGAAAGTGAAAAAACTGAAGAAATTGCATTGGTTCGTAAGGTTAGTGAACAAATGCAGTCAATGAATAAAAATCTACAAATGTTCCCACGTGAAGTTTTTTCGAATCTTTCACAAGGGATGAGTGCAAGTGCATTGGCAGATACAATTGGTCAATATATTAATGTAGAATTACAAACAAAACAGAAAATCTTAGCTGAATGTGATATTAATAAGCGTTTGCTTCTTGTTTTAGGAAGTATGGAAGAAGAAAAGGTTATTAATGAATTAGAAGAAAAGATTAATTTAAAAGTCAAGGAAAGTATTGATGAAAATCAAAAAGAATATTATTTAAGAGAAAAATTAAGAGCTATTAAAGAAGAATTAGGGGATACTCCTAATAAAGAGGATGATGCTGATGCTATTCGTGAAGAGTTGAATAATCATCCATATCCTGATTATATCAAGGAAAAGATTGAAGAAGAGTTAAGACGTTATGATATGATGCCATCTGCTTCATCAGAAGCAAATGTTGTAAGATCTTATATTGATTGGGTTATGAAAACACCTTGGTATCAGGAGACTGAAGATATTCAAGATATCAATGAAGTTGAGAAGGTCTTAAATGAAGATCACTTTGGATTAGAAAAGCCAAAAGAAAGAATTGTAGAGCATTTGGCTGTCAAGCAAATGACACAATCTTTGAATGCTCCAATTATCTGTTTGGTTGGCCCACCAGGTGTCGGGAAAACATCTATTTCTAAGTCTATTGCAAGAGCACTAGGTAGAAAATTTGTGAAAGCATCATTAGGTGGAGTCAAAGATGAAGCTGAAATTAGAGGGCATCGTAGAACTTATTTAGGATCAATGCCTGGTAGAATTATACAAAGTATGAAAAAAGCCGGAGTTATTAATCCAGTTTTCTTATTAGATGAAATTGATAAGATGTCTAGTGATTATAAAGGTGATCCTACAAGTGCAATGTTGGAGGTGCTTGACCCAGAACAAAATCAGTTCTTCTCAGATAATTATTTAGAAGAACCATATGATTTATCAAAAGTTCTCTTTATTGCAACTGCAAATGATTTAGGAAGCATTCCTGAACCATTGCGTGATCGTTTAGAAATTATTGAAATTTCTTCATATACTGAACAAGAAAAATTAGAAATTGCTAAACGTCACTTATTAAAGAAGGAAAGAGAACTGCATGGTTTAAAAGCTGAGCAATTAAATATTCCTGATGAGACAATGATGTATGTGATTCGTCATTATACAAGAGAAGCAGGGGTTAGACAATTGGAAAGATTGGTTGCTCAAATCTGTCGTAAATCAGTCTTAAAGATTTTAAAACAAGGTAATTTAGAGTTAACATTACAAGTGAGTGATTTAGAGGATTATTTAGGAAAAGCTCCTTTTGAGCATACTAAGAAAATGGATAAACCTCAAATTGGTGTTGTTACAGGAATGGCATATACTCAATATGGTGGAGATATTTTACCAATTGAAGTCAATCATTTCAATGGAACTGGTAAATTTATTATTACTGGGCAATTAGGCGATGTTATGAAAGAATCTGCTTCTATTGCGCTTGACTATATGAAAGCAAATCGCGAGAAGTATGGTTTGCAGAATATTGCTTTTGATAAAGAAGATATTCATATTCATGTTCCTGAAGGGGCAGTCAAAAAAGATGGCCCAAGTGCTGGAGTCAGTTTAACAACAGCAATTTTATCAGCATTTAGTAATCGTCCAGTGAGAGATGATGTTGCAATGACAGGTGAAATTACTTTGCGTGGACAAGTCTTACCAATTGGTGGCTTGAAAGAAAAATCTATTTCTGCGCACCGTAGTGGTATTCGTAAGATTATTATTCCTAAAGATAACGCCAAAGATATTGATGATATTCCAAAATCAGTACAAGCGGATTTAGATATTGTTTTGGCTGATCATATTGATACAGTTTTAGAACATGCATTAGTAAAATAAATGAAAGGGGCATGATTATGTCCCTTTTTACATGCCAAATAATTGTATGATAATATGTATTGTTAATGAGTTAAAGATTGTTGGAATATGTACTTTCTTTTATTCATTTTACGATTTAATTTAATAATTTCATAAAAGGTTTTTATTTTGTTGACATAAGATAGAATTCATTGAAATCATAGGAAGGCAAAAATGATTGAAATTCAATATTAAGATTTATGTTTCAAAAAAGAATTTAAGATGAATAGATATTTTTTCTAATAGTTATTTTATTTGAATTATGATAAGATGAATAAGAAAATAGAAATAGGAAATAATAGAATGGAGGAAAACAATGTATAAAATTCATAAAGCTCAATTTATGCTATGCGCAGCGTGGAAATCACAATGGCCAGAAAATGATTTGCCAGAAATCTGTTTAGCTGGTCGTAGTAATGTCGGAAAATCAAGTTTTATTAACACTATTACAAATCATAGTAAATTGGCAAAGGTATCTGGAACGCCTGGGAAAACAAGAACACTCAATTTTTTTAATATTAATGATGAACTTAGACTGGTAGATGTCCCAGGATATGGATATGCTAAAGTCAATGATAAAATTAAAGAAAGTTTTGGAGATATGTTAGATACATATTTAAGAGAACGGGATGTTTTAAAAGGTTTGGTATTAATAGTGGATTATCGGCATAAACCAACTCATGATGATAAGATGATGTATGATTATGCTAAGCATTATCATATTCCAGTTATTGTTGTGGCAACAAAAGAAGATAAATTAAAAAGAAATGATTTAAAAAAGAATGAAAAAATCATTAAGGATACTTTAGGATTTGATAAGAATGATATATTTTTGCGTTTCTCAAGTTTAAATAAAGTGGGTATTGATGAGGTTTGGGAGAAAATTTTAGAGCTTTGTGAACAATAAATCCTTAACAAATATTCCTAAATAATGTATAATTGCGACTAGGGGGTAATGGAGAAATGATTAATATTATGTTATGTTGTGCATCGGGGATGTCAACAAGTTTATTGGTAGAAAAAATGAAAAAAGCAGCCTCTCAAGATGGCATAAAGGTTGATATTTGGGCTGTGGGGGCAAATGAAATAAGAGAAAATGCTGATAAGGCAGATGTTATTTTGCTTGGACCACAAGTAAGATATGCACAAAAAAAGATAGAGTCTGAAGCACCTGGTGTTCCAGTTGCCAATATTGGTATGAGAGAATACGGAATGATGAATGGTGCTGCTGTTTTAAAACAAGCCTTAGATTTGATTGAAAAGAAGTAAGCTAAACTATACCCTGTGTCAAGGACACATAAATAAAAAGGGTGTATAAGTCATGAATGAAAATTCATGGCTTTTTCTATGCATATATA
>OATT01000891.1_pt1 | contig 21476 bp, 23 predicted proteins | sample 1476071 | NCBI WGS metagenome assembly OATT01 (sample SAMEA2579989, study PRJEB22360) | human gut metagenome | biome: human gut; feature: human-associated habitat; material: faeces | place: Denmark | collected 2008/2010 | reverse complement strand
TTATTAAATAACCAAAATTTATAAAAAAATAAGCGAAAGTTACAAAAAGTTCTTGTATTGTAACCAAAAAAAGGATATACTTAAATCAAGATAAGTAACCAAAAGTTTAATAAAAGGGGGAGAAGTAGTATGAATAATTTAAAATTTACAAGAAAAAGTAGAAGACTAACTCAAAAAGAATTAGCACATTTACTTCATATGTCAACATCAACGTATATAAAAAAAGAAAAGAACTTAGATTACTTTAGGGTATATGAAGCAATAGAAGTTGCTAACATACTACAAAGTGATGTAAATTACTTATTTAAGCGATAAGTTGTAAATTTAAGTAACCAAAAGTAATAAAAAGAATCAAAAATAACCATATAGGGGGATAAAATGGAAAGTTTAAAGTTATTTAGAAATGATTTTTTTGGTGATATTTTAGTAATAGTTAAAAATAACAAAGAATACTTTGACGCAAATAGTGTAGCTAATGTATTAGGATACTCAAATCCTAGGGATGCAATAATCAGACACTGTAAAGAAGAAGGAATAATAATACATGAAGTAGGAGTTACCTCTAAAACTAGAAATGGAGTAAGTTTAAAAACTCAAATGTATAAAAAGAAATTCATTGATGAAGGAAACTTATACAGGTTGATAATGAAGTCAAAGTTAAAAAGTGCATGTAAGTTTGAAAGATGGGTATGTGATGAGGTTATTCCTTCAATTAGAAAGCATGGTGCATATATAGACAAAAACCTTATAGATGAGATGTTAGAAAATCCAGATTTAATAATATCTTTAGCACAAAGATTAAAGAATGAAAGATTAAAAGTAAAAGCTTTAAATAAAGTAATAATTGAAAATGAGGAATATATAAATTTAGGTAAAACAATAGAAGAAACAGAGGGAGCTATAACAATAGGTCAATATGCAAAAATAATAAGCAATAAAACTAATATGGGAAGAAATAGATTATATAAATGGTTTAGGGATAATGGATATTTTATAAGTAAGGGTGATGATAAAAATATACCTAAGCAAATTTATATTGAAAGTGGATTATTTAAAATACATGAAAAAATAATTCAAACTGAAAATGGAGAAATTCTTTCTATAAAACCTCTGATTACAGGCAAAGGGCAAAAATATTTTATAAATAAAATACTTGAAAGTAAATACTTAAATTAATATTTTGTATTAGTTAATTTTATTTAAATACGCTCGATGATAATGTATAAGCTTCCCTCCAAACTAAAAAATTATCGCCAACGATATATCCTTGTTTTCACTTTGAGCAACGTGTTGGCGAAGTATTTTGGATACATCCGTTGCTTAAAATTCGCTTTGCTCATAGCGCCAACGATAAATCCGTTGCTTAAAATTCGCTTTGCTCATAGCGCCAACGATAAATCCGTTGCTTAAATGTTGGTTTAGTTTATACATTATCATCTTCGCTAGATTAATTTTATTAAAAATATACGATGTTATATAAAATAGGGGGATTATATGAGAAAATATTTAGAAGCAAATATAGAACATAACACATTAAATATGCCAAAGGAAACTTGGTTAAAACTAAGGAAAAAGGGAATTGGTGGTAGTGATGCAAGTAGTATATTAAATTTAAATCCATATAGAAGTAGCGTAAATGTATATATGGAAAAAATAGATGAAAATATAGAAATCAAAACTAATATGAAAATGATACTAGGTGAAAAGCTAGAAGAATTTGTAGCTAAAGAGTTTTGTAACCAAACTGGTAAAAAGGTAAGAAATTTAAATGGAATACTTAGAAATCACAAATATCCTTATGCCATAGCAAATTTAGATAAAGTAGTTGTTTCAGAAAATGCATTTTTAGAATGTGTTGTAACTAATAGCTACTTAAAAAAAGAGTGGAGCGAAGAAGTTCCAATACATTATCAAATACAGTGTTATCACTATATGGCTGTAACAGGAGCAACTCATTGTTATGTATGTGCATTAATAGGTAATGAAGAAATAAAAATATACAAACTAGATAGAGATCAAGAACTTATTGATTACATTATGGAAAAGGAAGAGGAATTTTGGAAAAAATACATATTAGGAGATGATATACCACTTCCTGATGGAAGCGAGGATTATTCTAAATTTCTTAAAAATAGATATAAAAATATAGATGAAAAGCCATTAAATTTATTTATAGAAAGTAATAAACTTTCAAAACTAGATACCTTAAATGATATGCTAAAGGAAATAAAATTAGAAAAAAGTAAAATAGAACAAGAAATACAACAGGAAATGAAAGATCATGAAGTAGCTTTCATTGGGGATAGAAAAATAACTTGGAAGTGGCAAAGTAGAACTACTTTAGATACTAAAAGACTAAAAGAAGACTATCCAGATATAGTTAAAGACTATATGAAAACTACAGAAACTAGGGTATTTAAAGTGAATTAAAATATTTAGACTGATATTATTTAAGTTAAATTAAGGGGGACATTATGGCTATATTTAGAAAACTACACACCGCGTTTTGGCAAGATGCAAAGGTTATAGAAGAATTAACACCAGAAGATAAATTTTTCTTCATATATTTATTAACTAATCCAGCAACAACTCAAATTGGAATATACCAAATAACTAAAAAGCAAATGAGTTTTGAACTTGGATATTCAATAGAAAGTATAAACTCTTTGATGGATAGATTTGAAAATCACCACAAACTTATAAAGTACAATCCATATACACGTGAGATTGCTCTAAAAAACTGGGGAAAATACAACTTAGATAGAAGTGGTAAGCCAATGCTTGATTGTGTGAAAAAAGAATTAGAGGAAGTTTCAGATATATCTCTTATAGAATATGTTAGTAAAGGTATTAAAAAAGAAGAGATAAAAGATATATTTAAAAGTTATCTAAATAAGGAGAATATTAACAAATCAAATAACGATACGTATAACGAGTCGTATACCGATACGTTCAAAAATTTAGGACAAGAAGAAGAAAAAGATAAAGAAGAATATAAAGAAAAAGATATAGATAAAGAAAAAGACTTAAAATCATCCAATGTAGGTAAGTATGCAAAATTATATGAACAAAACATTGGACTTATAAATGGAGTAGCTTATGAGTGGATAATCAATATAAGTGAAGAGATAGATTTAAAGCTTTTTAAAAAAGCCATAGAAATAGCAACAGACAAAGGAAAATGCAACAAAGGCTACATTGGTGGAATTATAAGACAATGGCTAAATAACAATATAAAAACCTATGATGATTTAAAAGCATATGAATTAAACCAAGGGGGACAATTAAATGATAGAAAATCTAAATATGCCAGAGAATATGAAAATGAGGATGAGTCAACTTATCAAAAGCCTACCGAAGAACAACTTAGAAGGGTCAGAGAGCTACTTGAAAGCAACTAAAAATACAGGGATAGATAATAGGAATATATTAAAATCAGAGGAAAATGAAATAGTAGAATATAAATGCTCTAAGTGTAGAGATTTAAGATTTATATTGAAAGACAATGAAGCAATTCCATGTACTTGTAAGGCACTTCGTGAAGCTGAGGAAATATTAGCTAATAGTGGTATAAGCGAAGAATTTAGAAAAAAGAATTTCGATAACTTTGATTATGCATACAATATGGAGGTATGTGAAGCATTTAGTAAAGCCAAGGAATATGTGAAAAACTTTGATAAGTCTTGTAAAAATAAGTCTATAATATTTGTTGGACAAGTTGGAAGTGGTAAAACACATTTGTCTATGGCAATAGCCAACTCTCTTATGGAAAAGGGAGTTGGAGTATTGTATATGCCTTACAGAGATAATATTATAAGTCTTAAGCAAAATATGATGGATGAGGAGTATTACAGGAAGGTTATGAACAAGTTTAAAAGAGCTAAGGTGCTTTTGATTGATGATTTGTTTAAGGGCAGTATTAGTGGTAGTGATGTTAATATTATGTTTGAGATTATTAATTACAGGTATTTAAATGGCCTACCTGTTATTGTTAGTTGTGAAAAGAGTATAGATGAGATTATGAATATTGATGAGGCTATTGGTAGCAGGCTTTATGAGATGAGTTGTGGGTATGTGGCAAGTTTTAGTGGGAGAAGGTTAAATTATAGGATGTATGGGAGAAGCTAGTCAGTTTGACTAGCTTTTTTAGGTGTCGTGAAAACCGACGGTGTATATTTATAGCTTTAACAAGGCATTACAAATATTTTTAGCAACAACATAACAATAATCATAACTAGTACAAACATCCTCAACAATAGAATTAGATATAAAATCAACCTCTACTAAAAGAGCTGGCATCTTGCTTTTTCTTAAAACAGAAAAACTCTTAGAAAATTTAACACCTCTATTAGGAGTATTTAAAGCCTTAGACAAACTATTACAAATACTTTGAGAAGTATTATAAAGCCTACTAGATTTATCATAAACCCAAACCTCACAACCACGAGCATTTCTATTAGAAAAAGAATTCATATGTAAACTAATAAAATAATCACAGTTATACTTATTAGCTTTGTTAGTTCTATAACTTAAAGAATAATAAGTATCATCAATTCTTGTAGTTATAACCGTATGACCATGACTTTCTAGCATAGACTTTAAAATCAAACCAATTTTTAAAACAACATTACTTTCAAAAGTACCATTAAAACCAACGGCACCACTATCCTTACCACCATGACCAAAGTCTAAGTAAAATTTCATCAACTATCACCTCATACTTATAATATTTTTAGATAATTCATTAATACTATCAGTTAAAGTCTGAAGCTTTCCTTCAATGCGAACTAGTAAATACATACTAAGAGCAATTGGAAAACCAACAGAAGCTATAATACTTTGTATATCTGAATTCATAAATTTCCTCCTTTATAGCAAAAGGCCAAGTATAAACTTGACCTTTTAAATATTTAAGCAAAGTAATTTTATAAAACTAAATCGTAGTCAGTAGTGTCTGTAACAACCACCTTTGCACTAACTGCTTTAGCAATATCAGAACCACCTGGGGCAAATATGTTTTTAGAAACTACTAGCTCCATAGCAGTTTTTATTTCAGTTTCAGTTATATCCTCTCTTGGATCATCTATTGATAAAGAAACTGATTTATCATCAGTAGTTTTAAAAGTCATAACTAATCTTTTGTTAAGGTTATTATCCATAATATATTCCTCCTAATAAATTAAATTTTATAAAAGTGTAGTGTTATCTATTTTTATTGTCTCCAAAACATCATACTCTTGTAGAGCCATTAAGCTTTCAGCAACGTCATATACATTTTGAGCATCTGCATCATGTTTTAGGTTTGAGAAAGTTTTGCTTCTAACTTTGGTTTTACCATCAACCATACCTAAATCTAATTTGATTTTTAAACTTGAAGGGTTTTTAGACTCATTAACTGCCATTTAACCCACCTCCTTTTAAATTTTTTAGATTTATTAGCTAAATCTTAAGTTAAGTATATTTGATAAGTGTTATTAAAATATAGTAAAGAAGTTTACGAGTTTTTGACAAAGGGAACGGTAGTAAAGATATTGAAATACTAAGGTATGGAGGTGGTTATATGATTGATAAGTTGACTATTGATGATGTGCCTGAGAATTTAAAGAGTGTGGCTTATGCTATTGGTATTGATGCTTTTAGAAGTCTTATTAAGTGTGCTGGTGGGACTAGTGTTTATCTTCCTAGTGCAAGGTGTATAACTAAGCCTGTTAGGGACAGGGTTATTAGGGAGAGTTTTTGTGGTGATTATAGGGAGCTGGCGAAAAGGTTTGGTATTAGTGAGGTTAGGATTAGGAAGATTGTTGGTGAAAAGAGTTAAACCGTTGGTATATATCCAACGGTTTTATTTATTTAAAGCTTTTTAATAGCCCTATGACTTTACCTATAATTTTAAAATTATTGCTACATATAGAGATACAATCATCGCCTGTATAAAGTTTATAATCGTCATTATCTTTTACGATTTTTCTGATACATGAAAATTCATTATATAAGCTAATTAAGTACAAGTATGAATCTTCAAATTTATAGTTATTATCAACTATTATATAGTCACCATCATATATTTCTAAATTATTTAATTTATTCCCTTTATTTTTATATAAGAAGTTATGTTTACCGGTAGTAAATGAAGATGATACAGGTATATTTTCAATAACATTACAATTATCTAATAAGTCCTTTAAAGTAGGATCTTTTATAAGTGGTAGATAAAAAAATTCACCATTATTAATTTGGAAGTTATTATGTAATATTGTGATTGCTCTAGGTTTAGTAGGACATCTTTTTATATATCCTAATCGTTCAAGTTTGTTTAAATGAGAGTGAACTGTTGATGTTGATTTTAATCCTACATGTTCGCATATTTCTCGAACGCTAGGAATGTATCCTTTTTCTGATGATTCTGATTTTAAGAAATCAAGTATAAGCTTTTGTTTCTCTGATAAATTAAGCATGTTATTCCCCTTTTGAATAAATAATATAATAAGTTAATTATAGCATAAAAATATAAAAAGTAAAAGTATGTTCTTTGAAATAGTACATTTGTTTTGTTATTAATATGATATATTTGATTTATATTGGATAAATAGCTACAATATATATAATGATAGACAACTATAAATAATTAAATAGATATATCAAATTATTAATATAATAGTGAAGATAAGACTTATAAAGTAATAATAGGTGTAGGAAAAGCCGACAGTGTATATTTATAATTTGAATATAAAAAATTAAGACTATTAAAATAAATATATGTATAAAAAGCATATGCATATATTTATTTTAGCGTATAATAAATAAAGAACTTATTAAGGATTTTATTATAAACTTATGACAAGGAGACAGAAGACAAAATGATTGAAAATAATAAATCTAAGTATGTACCTGAATTGACATCAAACTTAAGAAATAATTATGTATCAATTCCAAGTATAATATCTAAAGCATCAGGAATAAGAATCTTTGGAAAAAGACTTAAGTCATTTATTTTTACTACTGATGTTGCAATAATAAAAAATACTAATGCTGATGCTGTAATAGCAGTATATCCTTTTACACCTCAGCCAACAATTACTCAAGCTATACTATCAGTATCAGATATACCTGTTTTATGTGGTGTAGGTGGAGGATTAACACATGGTACAAGATCTGCAAATATAGCTTTACATGCAGAGTTTCAAGGGGCAATAGGTGCAATACTAAACTCACCAGCACCTGATGAAACTATTAGATATGTAAAAGAATCAATAGATATTCCAGTTGTTGTAACTATAGTATCAGAGTTAACAGATGTACAAAGTAAGATTGATGCAGGCGCAGACATATTAAATGTAAGTGGGGGAGCTAATACAGCAAAAATTGTTCGCAAAATTAGAGAAAAGTTTCCCCTTATTCCTATCATTGCAACAGGAGGACCAACGGAGGAATCAATTTTAGAGACAATTGAAGCTGGTGCAAATGCAATTACATATACACCACCAACAAATGGACAATTATTTAAACAGAAAATGCAAGAATATAGAGAGATTGAAAATAAAAAGTATAATAAAGAATTTTAGTAAGTTAAAGATCTTTAAGCTAATATTTAAAGGTCTTTTTTTATATCCTATAACAAACAAAACCTTCATATTATATATAAAATACATTTACATGGAGGGAATGCGCTAGTAGCAAGTGATTACTATGTAGTCCCTATAAGATTAGATTATTTATCAACACTAGTATTAGAAGAATTAAATAGAAATATAACAGAGATTGAATCAGATTATAACTCAGATATAGAAAGTGAAAATGAATATATGAACCTTCAGTTAATGGGAGTAGTTTGCAACATTGTATTAAGAAAAGTAGATGATCTTATATATGAGCAAGAAAATTTAGTTGATTAGATTTTTTTGTGCATGGCTTTGTATTTATATTTTTTGTGTTTATGGTTGGTTTCGGCATTATGGTGCGGTGTTTGGTAGGCGCATGAGATAAAACTGTTACTACGCTATCCCATGCTGGGTTTATTGGATTTTAAGGATTAAAAATGTATTGTATATTTTCTATAGTAATATAAAATATAGTTTACAGTATTAAATTGGATATATCTATAATCTAATTGTAAAATAAAGCTCCAATCATATAGATTAAATGAAAAAGTTACTTAATGAGAGATAACTATATATTGGAGCTACTATTAGTATATTCTAATGCATATTTTTTAAACTAAGTACTTGTACCCAAAATTTCAATTATATAGTAAAAGAAGTAGTAAGTTAAACTTTACTACTTCTTTTTTGAATCTGTAAGCATTTCTTTTATGCACATAGCTATTTTATTTGCCAACAAAACAGGAACTGCATTACCTACTTGTCTATATTGAGAATTTAAGCTTCCTGTAAAAATATAATCATCAGGAAATGATTGCAAGATTGCACATTCTCTAACAGATAATCTTCTTTTTTTATTTACATGTATTTCTGGTTGTGTGGCAGTTATTGTGTCACTAGGTCTATCCCAATTAGTTATTCTAAGAGATTGTTCAAACTTTATCTCTCTTTCTTCAAATTCTGTAACCGCTTTATCAAATTTATCATCAAATCCTAATAGTTTCTTTAATTCCCACCAATCTTCAGGTTTTGGTATACTTCCAGATTTATTATCTTTTCTAAACCAATGTCCAGCAGTATGCTTATATCCAAAGTGTCTATCTATTGAAGGTACAGTCATTTTAGCTTTATTTTTCCACTCTTTAAGGTAGTCACAAATTTCTGCTTGATCTACTGGATATTTTCTAGCCCAAAATTTATCATTAACTTTCTCTGATGCAATATGATTATAAATAATCTTACCGTCTAGAGTAAATGATTCATCTCTAAGTCTAACATCACTTAAATGTCCTATTGCCTCTTTAACAGTAACATGAGGTAGCAAATCTGATGTAATAGCAACTTCATCGAAATTAAATAAATCTATATTTTGTTTGAAATTTGCATGAGTAGGCTCAGGATATATATTTTCTAAATTTAATCTATTACCAATAATTATTACTCTCTCTCTTGCTTGAGGAACACCATAATCTGCAGCATTAAGAATTTTATAGTCAACTTTGTAGCCAAGATCTTCAAAGTCTCTTTTTATCATCTCTATTACTTTTCCTTTTTCCATAGATAAAAGTCCTTTAACATTTTCAGCTACAAACACTTTAGGTTTTTTATCTTTTACAACTCTAAGCAGTTCTTTATATAAGAAGTTTCTTTGATCTTCCATACTTCTTTTAGTATTATTTACTGAAAATCCTTGGCATGGGAAACCTCCTATTACAACATCTGGATTATCTGGAATTTCATTGCTTGGGATTTGAGTAATATCACCTAAAACTATATGGTTTCCTAAATTTTTTTTATAAGTTTCAACTGCAAATTTATCGAAATCATTAGCCCATAAAATTTCAAATCCTGCATCAAAAAATCCTTTATCCATACCCCCAGCACCTGCGAATAGAGATACTACAGTGAATTTATCTTTTGTACAACTCATTTAACTAAACCTCCTTAATTGAAGTATCAGTTTCAAATTATAACAAAAAAACAGATAAAAAGCAACCCATGCTAATGAAAAATATAAAATAAATAATATAAAAATAATCATAGAATAAAATTTGCCATTATATCATATAATTAATTGTTTTACAATTTGAAAAAAATTTGATAAAATTAAATTTAAATGCTCGAATAACAGAAAGAAATAAAGGAGAACGGCTCATATGTTAAGTAAAGGACAAGAATACGTAGTTGATATAGTTGATATAGGTCAAGGTGGCGTTGGAGTAGGAAAATACGAAGGATTTACTGTTTTTGTAGAGGGCGGATTATTACAAGATAAAGTAAAAGTAAAAATAAATAAGTCTAAAAAGAATTATGCAGTAGGAGATATAGTAGAGATAATAGAAAAATCTCCATTTAGAGTAGATAGAATATGTAGTGATGAATTAAAAGATTGTGGTGGATGCCAGATACAAGAATTAAACTACAATAAGCAACTTGAATTAAAAACTAATGAAGTTAAACAAGTTGTAGCAAGAATTGGTAAATTAGAAAATGTTGAGATACATGAAACTATGGGAATGGAAAATCCTTGTAGATACAGAAATAAGGCTCAATTCCCTATACAAAAAATAAATGGAGAACCAGCAATAGGTTTCTATAAGAAAAAAAGTCATGATGTAATACCTACGGATAAGTGTGTTATACAACATGATATAAATGATAAAATAATAAAAATAATAAAGACTTATATACAAGCTTACAATATAAGTATATATAATGAAAATACTCATACAGGAGTACTAAGACATTTAGTAACAAAGGTCGGATTTACAACTAATGAAGTAATGGTTGTTTTAGTAGCTAATAGTACTAATTTACCTCATTTAAATGAATTAGCATCTATATTAGAAGAAAACATACCAGGATTCAAAACTTTAGTTCTTAATGTTAATAAAGCTAAAACTAATGTAATATTAGGAAAAGAAAATAAGGTTATATATGGAAATGGAAAGATAAATGATTATATAGGAGACTTAGTATTTGAAATATCTCCATTATCATTCTTCCAGGTAAATCCTATACAAACTGAAGTTTTATATAATAAAGCACTAGAGTATGCAGAATTAAAAGAAAATGATACAGTATTTGATATATATTGTGGAATAGGAACTATATCTTTATTTTTAGCTCAAAAAGCAACTAAGGTATATGGAATAGAGATTGTTGAAGACGCAATAAAAGATGCTAAGATTAATGCTAAGCTAAATAATTTAAATAATGTAGAGTTTTATGTTGGTAAAGCTGAAGAAGTTGTACCTAAGATGTATAGTGAAGGTAAAACTGCAAATGTAGTTATGGTTGACCCACCTAGAAAAGGGTGTGATGAAAAGGTATTAGATACTATAGTTTCTATGCAACCAGACAGAGTAGTATATGTATCTTGTAATCCATCAACTTTAGCTAGAGATTTAGCATATTTAAATGAAAGAGGATATAAGTGTGTAGAAATACAACCTGTAGATATGTTCCCACATACAATGCATGTTGAATGTGTTGCTAAAATAATTAAAAAATAATAATAAAAGCCACCCGATATCAAAAAAGATAAGGGTGGCTTTTATTATTTAATTGTAAATGTTTTATATCCACACCAAGGATCATTATTAGAATCATATCGCTCTTTTAAAATTGAATTTGGAATTCGAGCTGCATTTCCTTTTTTTACAGGTTCTAATGTATATATCTTATTTGGACCTTTTCCCCTTTCAACTAAAAACCAAGGAATTTCTTGATTTGGATCATAATATCCAGGTTTACTTCTACCATAAATTTTAGTCCAATTTGCGTCTATATCAATTGCTGATTGAACATAATCATAAAAAATATCAGGTTTAGTAAAATTAGGAGGAGCATCTTTTTTAGCAACTATTGTTTTAGGTAAGAAATAAGGGTCTGATTTAATATTATAATATTTATAATCTTTAAAATTAGATACTATATCGTAGTCAAAGAGATTACTAAGTTCTCCATTTGGAATACATGCAACAGCAATCGAGTAATGTTTATTACCTCTGTATAAAGAAAAACTTTTTTTGTTATCAGTATAAATAAATTTTACTACATAAGTTAATATAGGTAAGTCGGTATAAGGGTCAATAGAAGGTAGATTTGAACTTACAGGAAAACCTTCAAATTCATTATAAGGATCTAAGTTTTTGTTTTTAAAAGAGAATTGATTATGCTCAAATATAATAGGCTGTACATCTGTAGAATTTCCTTTAGTATCAATTGTTTTAATATCTATATTTAATATAGCCTCTTCAGTTTTAACACCTATATCAGAGCTAACAGGTGATGCATAATATCCTGTTATAAAGTCAAATTCTTTATAAATATTATATCTCACAAGTCTCTCTGCAGGGATTTTAAGTAGATTTTTAACATTCCAAACATCTTTCAATCTGCTATAATTATTTTGGATTTGTGCTTCAGTATCTAAAAGATTATTTAAGAAATTAGGAGAATTAACTAAATCTTCAATATGTTTAAAATATTTTTTCTCTAAATCTAAAATATTATTTTGTATTAAAGTACGTTCTAAAATATTATTTTGATAAGCCAATTGATTACCCCCTTGATATTTTAGTAATATATAACTATATAGAGTTTTATTAACAGAAATAAAATTATACATTTAATATATTGATACATAATTAAATATATTAAAGAAAGGAATATGATATGTTAGATGAAAAAGAAAAGAAAAAGCTTGCAGAAATTGAGAAAATAGAAATGAAATATTTGAATAAATATTATCATTTTCTAAAGTTTGCAGAAGATGAGTTATTTTTAGGGTTTAAGACTAAAGAAGATATAAAAGATGATTGGTTTGAATATTATAAATCAGGAATTTCAGACTTTGCAGTAGGTGCGGAAAGAATAGTATATTCAATGCTTAATGGAAAAGGAATTGGACAGCCAAATTCTTCACCTGTAGGGTCAGATTTATTTTTTGAAGTGAATGATGCATTTATTCATATAGATCTAAAAACAGTTCAAACTAATAATATAGGAGATTATACAAAATGTATATTTGTAGGTGTAAATCAAAATAGTTATACTGGTAAAATGTTAGTAAATGAAAATAAAAAAAATGTACCAACAGAAGAAAGAGAATATATAAGCTCATTACCTACATTTTATAATAAAGGAAAAGAAAATGAAAAAATTTGCTTATCATACTTTATTACAATACTATATGATAGAGAAAATTTAGATATATTAGTAATGAGTATTGTATGTATGCCTAATGGAGAGCTTGAAAAATATTATGGAACGCGAGTATTACAGGCAGGTAAAAATTTAGATAAAACGAGATTTAGATTTACAAATGTACCTACATTTGAATTATTAGATGGAAATAAAAGCAGAGTTAAGGTAATATATTTTAATGAAAATATGCAAGAAAAATACAAGAAAAAATTAAAATTCTTTGAAGATATATATAATAATCAATAAAAAATAATAGGTACAATAAAAATATTGTACCTATTATTTTCTTATAGTAAATTATATTCAATTAAATATAAATGAATTTTATTATAAGTAGTAGCATTCATGATAACACCTTCTTCCAATAAACTATATTCCCCTTTCGGAAATACCAAGCAATTTAGATGCAGATCTTTTAGTTAAATTATTTTCTAATCGCCATTTAAATAACCTATCCTTAACAGTAGAAGATTCAAGTAAGAATTTTGAATAACCTTCACTACATAAAATTTCAATATCTATTTCAGTACCTAATTTATTAATAGAGTCTAATGTAGGATAAAATTCATCTCTTTCATAAGAAACTATCATACTATGTTGCATACCAATCTTATTACCAAGTTCATATTGTGACAATCCTTTTAATAGTCTTAGTTTTTTATCTTTGTCAAAATGTATCTTCTGGTAAATGAGTATAGTTATATAGTCTGTGAATAAAAGTTGCATCTAGTGAGTCTACGCAGAAGTATACATGACTACAAAACTAGATGGAAAAAATACCTTCTTCCTACCATTTAATCAAGGAAGTAAAGAAGGTGGTAGTGATGGAGGATGTGGAAATCCTAAAAATGATAACGAATATGCAACATCATATTTATGGGAAAGAGTTCTTCAAAAGGATTCATTACTTGAAATACTTCAAAAATATATACACTTACAAGTAGATGAAGAAAAGTATATTAAAAATGGTAAAGAAGTAAAGAAAGTTAAAAAGAAAATAATATTCCCTCGTTACCATAAGTTAGATATAGTTTCAAAATTAGTAGAAGATGTTAGAGTTAATGGAAGTGGCAAAAACTATTTAATACAACATAGTGCAGGGTCTGGAAAATCTAATAGTATTGCTTGGACATCATACAGAATGGCTAATTTACATGATGAAAATAATAATGCCATATTTTCTTATGTTATAGTTGTAACTGATAGAAAGGTACTAGATAGTCAGTTACAAGACACTATTTCAGGTTTTGACCATACGAAAGGATTAGTTGAAAATATAGGTGAAAATAAAACATATAAGGATTTAATAAGTTTAATGAAGATGTAGGATATTCTACATTTAAAATTATAAAAAATTCTAGTGAAGTGTTATCTTTAACGATTCAAGTATTTCCATCAAAACTTGATTATATGGATGACTATAATGAAATCTTAAAAGATATAAATGAAGAGATAACATCATTAGTATTTGATTTTTTAAACAAGACTTTTTCAAGTGTAAATATATGTGATAATAAAAATCAAACAGGACTTGAGTTTATAGTTATACTTAACAACATATATGAAAAGCTAGAAAAAGCAATAAAGAGAATTGAAAGATTTCCAAAGCATAGTGTTATAAATGAATATAACCTAAAAAATAAAAATAAATGTAAAGTGGTAGGAATAAAAGAAAGTATAAAGCATTTAAGAAAAAATCATACATCAACAAATGTAGTTGAGGTTAGAAAAAATACAACTTTAGATATATTTGAAAATCAATATGTAAAATACATTATAAAAAGAATATTAAATAAAATAAAGAGTGTTAAATTAACACTTGAAAAAGAAAATAAAGTTGATACTAATTATTATAATAAACTAAATGAATATGAGAAAAGACTAACTCATCATCTTAATACATTTTTTAAAAATATAAGTGATATAAACAATAGTAAATCAATGACATTAGCATTTAAAATGGCGAGTGGATACAAAGAATGTTACTATTACTATTTACTTTTATCAAAAAGTTTAGATATAAGTAGTGGACTTTATGAGATTAGTAATAAAAAATTATGGAACCTATATGAAATATGGTGCTATATAAAAATACACAGCATTATAAAAGAATTAGGTTATGAACCTAAGGAAAATTCGATAATACAATCAACTTCTAATGGATTAACATTATCTCTTATGCAAAATAAAGAAGCTAAATGTATTTATGAAAATGATAAAGGGAAAAGGTTAGAGCTATTTTATAATAAACAGTATAATAAACTTCCAACAACTAACCAAAAACCAGATACTGTGCTTTGTTTAAAGGGTGTCGGGAAAGCCGACAGGGTATATATATTTGATGCTAAATATAGAATCTATGTTGATAAAAATGGAAGTATATGCCCTATGGAAGATGATATAAATATTATGCATAGGTACAGAGATTCTATAGTAAGTGAAAATAAATTAGACAATAACTTTAAGTATGAATCAATAGGAGCTTATGTAATGTTTCCTTGTAGTGATGAAGAAAGCTTTAAGGAAAATAGATTTTATAAGAGTATAGAGAAGGTTAATATAGGAGCACTTCCTATGCTTCCAGGATCAACTTCACTTATGAAAAAGCATTTATGTGATATCATAAATGAATCATATATGGAAGCTATAAATAATAACCCTGTATTTGATGAAGAAGATGATTATTATAAGTTTAAGAATAAAAATGTAATGATAGTTAATACAAAAGATAAAAATCACTTTGATGTTTATAAAGAAAATAGATTTTATCATATACCTAAAAAATCATTATCGAAGCTAAATATTGGAGTTGAGTATTTGGCCTTTTATCAACCAATTGATAAGTCAAATTCAAGTAATAAGTTTAATAATGACTTTGGCATAGAGTATTATGCAAAAATTAAAGATTATTATGAGTATGAAAGAGGAAGTTGTAAAGAACTTAAGTGTGATAATGGTAAAGAAAATGACATTTATTTAAGATTTGAACTTGATGAATTAAAAAAGGTAGGACCTATTCATAGAGTTGAGTATGGTATAAGAACTTTAAATTATACAACCTTATATTTGTTAAAAACAGCTACTACAATGCATGAACTTTATTTAAGTAGTAGAAGAGAAATAGATGTTTATAAGATACTTAAAAAGATTAGTAAGGATAAAAATATAAATCTTAGAAAAGAAAATGATGGATTTTATATAGGTAGTGATTTTGTTAAAATATTAGATAATGGTGATATAAAGTTAAATAGAAATAAAGTTAGCATTAAAGATATACTATATATAAATTAGTTCTACAAGGTATTGTAATTATATTTAAATAGTGAATTGTTAATAAATTTAAGATAGGATATAATTATTTATATCATAATAAATAAACTCAAAGAGAGGGAATATAATGCAAAGATTGAGACCGCTGAATGACTTTATTTTCAAAAAATTATTTGGAGAAACTGAAAATATAGATAACTTAAAATCTTTCTTAAATGCAGTTTTAAATAAAGATAAAACTCAAGAATTAGTAGAATTAGAAATAATAAATGAAAAAGAGCTAACTACAGATAATATACAAGATAAAAAAGGAATAATAGATGTACTAGCAAAAACTTCAGATGGAACTAATATAAATATAGAAGTACAGCTAACAAATCAAGATAACATGGATAAGAGAACTTTATTTTATTGGTCTAGAATTTATAGTAGAAGTATTGTTAAAGGCGAGGATTATAGTAATTTAAATAAAGTAATCACTATAAATATATTAGATTTTAATTATATAGAGCTAGAAAAATATCATACAACATTTACACTAAGAGAAAATGATAATACAGAATATAAATTAACAGATATATTAGAACTTCATTTTATAGAAATGCCTAAGTTCAAAAAGATTGAAAATAAAAATCTAGAAGAAGATAAATTACAGAGATGGATGATGTTTTTAAGAAACGATATATCACAAGAGGAATTGGAGGTGCTTATAAATATGGATAAAGATATAAAAAAGGCAGAAGAAAAGCTAGAATATTTAAGTAGTGATCCAGTAACTCAAGAATTATATTTTGAGAGAGAAAGAGCCCTACATGAAAAAGCCAATTTGATTAACACAGGAATAAAACAAGGAATAAAACAAGAAAAAATAGAAATGGCTAGAAAATTATTACAAAATAACTTTTCAGTACAGATGATAGTTGAATTAACAGAACTTACAGAAGAAGAAATAAATGAAATAAAATTAGAATTACATTAAAAAGGTTGCTAGTAAAGTCAACCTTTTTTGTAATAAGTAAATTTATTTTTACATTATAATGTTAATATGCTTATTTATAACTTATAAAGTTTATCTTAGAAAATAAAATATTAAATGATATAATACTTAGATGAAAACATAACACTTAATATGGAGGACATAAATGATAGACTATACAAAAATAATGAATATACAAAAATATTACTGGAACTTAAAAATTCCAGTAATATTAAATAATTCTATTTACCTATTTATTAACCTTAAATACTTTTAATACTATCTAACAATCAGATAATATACTTTTGCTATTAGGTCTCTTAACTATTCTACCTTCAGTACCAACAACAGTGCATCCATCAGGAATACTTTTTAAAACTACGGAATTAGCACCGATTTTAACATTATTTCCAATTTCTATAGATCCGAGAAGCTTAGCACCAGCACCAATTACTACACCATTTCCAATAGTAGGATGTCTCTTACCAGTTTCTTTACCAGTACCACCCAAAGTAACTCCATGATAAATAGTAACCTCATTTCCTATAATAGCAGTTTCACCAATAACTATACCTGCACCATGGTCTATAAATAAAGTTCCATTTATTTGAGCACCAGGATGGATTTCTATATTAGTGAAAAATCTAAACATCTGAGATATTAATCTAGCACTAAAAAATAGATCTTTCCTATATAAAAAATTAGAAATTTTATGACCAATCACTGCATGTAATCCAGGATATAAAAGAAGTACCTCAAGTTTACTTTTTGAAGCTGGATCATTTTTCATAATAAAATCTATAGTATCATTTATCTCTTTAATCATATATATCACCTTTCAACTACTTTTATTAATTATCAATTACTATAATTTAATTATAGAGAACATTAAATAACAAATAAATGGTTAAAAGTAACTGAAAGATTGCAAAAAGTGCTATTAAATAAAATCAAAAATACCCTGTCAAAAAACTCGACAGGGTATTTTATTAATTTAAACTATAAATACATCTTCCATCTAAGAAAGTATTTAAAACTTTAACATCTTTTATTTTATTAGCATCAATATCTAAAAGATTATCACTTAACAATACAAAATCAGCAGCTTTACCAACAGCTATATCACCCTTTATATCTTCCTCAAAAGAAGCATAAGCACCATTTCTTGTGAAAGAAAGTATTGCATCTTTAACACTAAGTGCTTGATTAGGTAAAAATGGACCCTTGCCATTTAAAGATTTTCTAGTAACAGCACAGTAAATTCCATTAAGTACATTAGGTAACTCAACAGGACAGTCAGACCCATTACTCATAGTAGTTTCATTAAATAAAGTATTAAAGTTATAGCTAGTTTTAGCTCTATCAACTCCAATTCTATCCTCAACTATATTAATATCATAATCTAAAAATATAGATTGAACATAAGCATGAAGCTTTAAGTCTCTAAATCTATTTAGTAAGTTACTAGTTGTTAACTGACAATGAACTACACCATGTCTATGATTATCTCTTGGAGATTTATCTAAAGCTTTTTCTATAGAGTTAACAACCATATCCATAGCCTTATCTCCTATGGCATGTATAGCTACCTGCATATTGTTTTTGTGAGCAAGTTCAACCATTTCATCAAATTGCTCTTGAGTATAAGTACATATTCCAAAAGTACTATTATCATCAGAATAAGGTTCATTTAAATAAGCAGTTCTAGCTCCTAATGATCCATCACCTAATAATTTAAGTGGCCCTATTTTAAAATAATCATCACCAACACCTGTAGTGTATCCTTTAGATAAAAAACTTTCTAATTCCTCTTTTTGTGCAAGTTGTGCTTGTTCATATATTTTTACAGTAAGCTTTCCTTCATTTGCAAGTTCTTTGTATGCACTTATTATTACTTCATAATCAACTCCTGGAAATACTATAAAGTCATCAGTTTGAGCAGAAGTAACCCCGTAAGAGTTTAGGCTTTCACATGCTTTTAATATCATATTTTTTATATCTTCTTTATCTGGCTTTGGTATTTTATTATAGATTAAATTAAGAGCATTTTCTCTAAATATACCATTAGGCTCATTATTTTCATCTATATCAAATTGGCCACCTTCAATTTGTAAGGTATTTTTATTTATACCAGCTAATTCTAGTGCTTTTGAGTTTACAACACAAACATGACCGCAAGCTCTTATTATACATATTGGATATTCTGTTGAAATTTCATCTAAGTCATCTTTAGTTGGAAATCTATTGACATCATTAAAGTAGTCGTGGTTCCAACCTCTACCACATATCCACTCATTTTCTCTTAATTTATTAGAGTTTATATATTCTTTTATTGCATTTTTCATTTCTTCTAAAGAAGAAGTTTTTCTAGCTAAATTTATCATTTTCAAAGAATATCCATAACCTAAAACATGCATGTGAGAATCATTAAATCCAGGGCATACAAACTTTTCATCTAAGTCTATTAATTTAGAGTTTTTATTTTTATATTTAAGAGCTTCTTCATTATTTCCTACATATATAAATTTCTTATTTTCAACTACAAATGCTTGTTGAAGATTTTCATCTCCTGTGAATACTTTTCCATTATAATAAATATGCGTCATTTTTCTCTCCTTTTATATCCTCATAAAATAACTTTGTATTTTTATCTACTTTACCTACACCTAAATATCTTGCTTTGTAATCTTTTAACAGTACAAAATATTGCTTAGATAATACTAATAAAACCAATACGTTTACAAAAGTAGGTATACCACTTGTTATATCAACAAATGTCCATATACTTATATCTCCAACATAAAGGATATATGAAGTCATAATTAGCCCAGGTAGAGGATAGAAGTATTTAAATATTTTAAGTACTGTATTTTTTAATTTTATATTTTTATTACATAAATGTCTTAATACAACTTCATAATATACATACCATCCAGATGAAGTTGTAAGACCAAATACTAACATAGTTATAGTTAAGAAGTAAGTACCAAATACACCTAAGCCTGTAGAAAATGCATTAAGTGTTAAAGTAGCACTTTCAACACCACTAGACCATTCACCAGTAACAATTACAACTAAAGAAGTGATAGTACATACTATAAAAGTATCAACAAATACTTCAAAAGAACCCCATAGACCTTGCTCAACAGGATGAACTGTTTGACTTGAAGCATGAACCATTGGAGAAGTTCCCCAACCAGCTTCATTAGAGTATACACTTCTTGCCATACCTGTAGATATTACCTTGGAAATAGTTGCACCAACAAATCCACCAACAGCAGCAGTTCCAGTAAAAGCTCCTTTAAATATTAGCATAAAGCTTTGTGGTATATTTTTATAATTTATAAATATTATTACTAATCCAAAAACTAGATAACTTATGCTCATTATTGGAATAAGTTTAGTAAATATTTTTCCTAAGTATTTCATACCTTTCCAAATCATTAGGTATGTACATATAACAATTAATAAACTAGCCACCATTTGATTAATGTTAAATGTAGAAGCTACAACTTCAGAAATAGTATAGTTACTTGCAGTTATAAAGAAAGTAGAGAATATTCCAAAACCAAATACTGTTGCAAGTACTTTCCAATATTTAAAATTTCTTTCTTCTCCTAAACCTCTTTCCATATAGTAAGTTGGACCACCATAAGGATCTCCATTTTCATCTTTTTTTCTATAGTAAACAGCTAAAGTTACTTCAACTTGTTTTAAAATCATACCTAAAAAGGCAGTAATCCACATCCATAAAGTAGCACCAGGACCTCCCATTGCTATAGCAGTTGCAACACCAGCAATATTACCAAAACCAACAGAACCACCTATTGCAGTAGATACTGCTTCAAGTGGACTAAGTACACCTTCTGCATTATTTTCATCTTGTTTTTTAAATATTTTACCTAAAGTTTGCTTCATAATATAGTTAAAATACCTAATTTGGAAAAACTTTGAACCAATTGTAAAATATAAACCAGTACCTAACATTAATATTATCAGAGGAGGACCCCAGATAAAATCATTTAAAGCATTAATAAATTGCGACATGAAAATACCCCCTATTTTTTATAATGTAAATAGAGGTTCAATAAAAAGACATGAAAGACCTTTAAAATCCTAGGTTTAAATTATAATAGCTCCACCACTTAAAAAAGTGAGAGTACTTAATTTATTAAATTAAGTACCAGCTAAATACTTTGACATGTATTTGCTTCGGCAATTAACCCTTTCATAAGTTTTCACAGATTTGTCTATCTCCAAAATACTACTCTTTTTAATTGCGCCTCTATTACATTAATATTTAATTTCTATATTATTAGATAGTAGTAGATTTTATTTTAGTTTGCAACAAGTTTTATATATTTATTTAACTGTAATTAGTTATACTATACAAAACTTTATATTTAGCTAGGTTCATAAAG
>OATT01000890.1_pt1 | contig 21583 bp, 20 predicted proteins | sample 1476071 | NCBI WGS metagenome assembly OATT01 (sample SAMEA2579989, study PRJEB22360) | human gut metagenome | biome: human gut; feature: human-associated habitat; material: faeces | place: Denmark | collected 2008/2010 | reverse complement strand
ATAATTCTATATATAATTTAGATACAGATGTAATAAATTTATCAAAAGATTTTCCAGCTGAAGTGTTGAATTACATGCATATTAATTTTGAATTATCGATTTCTATTTGCAGTGGTATTATATATAATTTTAATTCAAAAAATAAAATTCAAATTGAGCCAAATTTCTTTAATATTAAAGACCATAGTGAAATAGATTATATATCTAAATTAAAACAAGAATATAATCAAATTTATATTTAGATAAGAGAGTTTCAATTTAATAAAAATAATTATAGTATCAAATGTAATTATATAAAGGAGTAATCTGAATGTTTAAATTAAAAAAAATATTAGCTATTATACCTGCAAGGGCTGGAAGTAAAGGAATAAAAGATAAAAATATAATAGATTTAAATGGAAAGCCTCTAATAGCATACTCAATAGAAGCTGGTCTTAAATCTAAATATATAGATAAAGTAGTAGTAACTACAGATGGAGAAGAGATAGCTAGAGAAGCTATAAAGTACGGTGCAGAAGTTCCATTTTTAAGGCCAGAATATTTATCATCTGATAATGCTAAGACAATAGATGCAGTAATACATTGCATAGAAGAAATGGAAAAATTAGGTGAGAAGTATGACTATGTTGTATTACTTCAACCGACACAACCATTGAGACAATCATGGCATATTGATGAAGCCATAGAATTAATTTTAGAAAAGAATGAAGAAGCATTAGTAAGTGTTTCAAAAGTAAAAGATAATCCTATACTTATTAGGAGTATAGATTCAAATGGATATGCTGTAAATTTACTATCAGAGTCTAGTACAAAAAGAAGACAAGACTTCCAAGATTTTTATAAAGTAAATGGAGCAATATATATAAATAAAATTAATCAAAACTTAAACAATAAAACTAGTTTAAATGATAATAAATTAGTTTATATAATGGATGAAAAATATGATGTAGATATAGATGAAATGCTAGATTTACAGATAGCTGAAATTATGATGTCAAATATGGATAAACATTAAATTTTAACATAAAATATATTTACTTATTTAGAATTGGCATTATATTAAAATATTTAATCAATAAAAGTAATAATCATTATAAAATAAGGTATTTATAATGGTTATAATTATATATTTTTATTATGTAAGCATAGAGTTAAGGGATCAGTAATGAAGAAAATAAAGAAAATACTACATTTTATTATATCAATGCCAAAGACAATATATTTTAACTTTAAATACCTTTCAGTAAAAGATGCTATAAAACTTCCTATTTTAGTATCTAATCGGGTATTTTTAGAAAATGTAGGTGGAAAAATCTTAATAGATGGTCCAGTAAAATTTAGAATGATAAAAATAGGTTTTTCAGAACCTGGATTATTTGACTATAAAAAGAATAGAAGTGTGTGGAGTAATAAAGGAACTATAATATTTAAAGGAAATGCATCTTTAGGTTCTGGTAGGAAAATAGCCATAGATAGAGAAAGTGGAAAAATTATATTTGGTGAAAATTTTACAATAACAGCCAATACTCAAATATGGTCTAGAAATAGAATAGAATTTGGGAAAAATAATTTAATATCATGGGACAATATAATTATGGATACTGATAGCCATAAAATATATGACAAAGTTTCAGATAATTTATTAAATATTGATAAAGAGATAAAGATAGGCGATAACGTATGGATAGGTTGTAGATGTACAATCCTTAAAGGAACGATAATAGGTGATGATACAGTTATAGGTGCTAATTCTATGGTAAATGGAAATTATAGTAAATATAACAACGTAATAATAGGTGGAAATCCTATAGGAATCAAAAGAGAATGTATATATTGGAAAATATAAAACAGGGAAGGTTAAAATATGAATAAAAATTATATGCAAATAGGAAATAGAAAAATAGGAGAAGATTATGCTCCATTAGTAATAGCTGAAATAGGTATAAATCACGAAGGTAGTCTAAAAACTGCATTTGAAATGGTTGATGCAGCATATGAAGCTGGTGCTGAAGTTGTAAAACATCAAACTCATGTTGTTGAAGATGAAATGTCAAAAGCAGCAAAGAAAGTTATACCAGGAAATACAGATGTATCTATATATGATGTAATGGCAAGATGTGCTTTAAATGAAGAAGATGAAACAAAATTAAAAGAATATGTAGAATCTAAAGGAATGATATTTATAAGTACTCCTTTCTCAAGAGCAGCTGCAGAAAGATTAGAAAGAATGGGTGTACAAGCATATAAAATAGGTTCAGGTGAATGTAATAACTATCCATTAATAGATTTAATAGCTTCTTTCGGAAAACCAATAATATTATCAACAGGAATGAATGATATAGATAGTATAAGAAAATCAGTTGAAATAATGGAGAAACATGGTGTTAAGTATTCATTACTTCATTGTACAAACTTATATCCAACACCAGCTAATTTAGTTAGATTAGGTGGAATGGTAGAATTACAAAAAGAATTTCCAAATGCAATAATAGGATTATCAGACCATACAGTAAATAACAATGCATGTTTAGCTGCTACAGCATTAGGCGCATCAGTACTTGAAAGACACTTTACAGATAGTAAAGATAGACCAGGACCAGATATAGTATGTTCTATGGACCCTAAAGAATTAAAGGAATTAATAGAAGCTAGTAAAGAAATACAACAAATGAGAGGTGGAAAGAAAGAAGCTGCTAAAGAAGAACAAGTTACAATAGACTTTGCTTTTGCTACAGTAGTTACAACTAAACCACTTAAAAAGGGTGATATATTAACTAAAGAAAATATATGGGTAAAAAGACCTGGTACTGGTGAAATAAAAGCTGAACACTATGAATCTTTATTAGGAAAAGTAGTAAATAAAGATATAGAAGAGGATGAACATTTATGTTGGTCTGATATAGAGGGATAATGTTATGAGAAAAATAGTTTTTATAACAGGAACAAGGGCAGATTATGGTAAATTAAAATCCCTTATGAAAAAAGTTGAAGAAAGTAATAAGTTTGAACTACATGTTTTTGTAACTGGTATGCATATGTTACAGAAATATGGATCAACTTATCACGAAGTTGAGAAAGATGGATTTAAGAATATATACAAGTATATAAATCAAAAATCTAGCTCAAGTCATCATATGGATATAGCTTTAAGTAATACTATTATAGGTCTTAGTAATTATTGTGATGAAATATCACCAGATATGATAGTAGTACATGGTGATAGATTAGAGGCATTAGCAGGAGCTATAGTCGGGGCTTTTAATAATATAAAAGTTATGCATATAGAAGGTGGAGAAGTATCTGGTACTATAGATGAATCTATTAGACATGCTATAACTAAAATGTCACATTTTCACCTAGTAGCTAATGAAGAAGCTAAAAGAAGAATTATACAATTAGGTGAAAAAGAAGATTCTATATTTATATTTGGATCTCCTGATATAGATATTATGTACTCTAATGAATTGCCTAGTATAGATGATGTAAAAGAAAAGTATGATATAAACTTTGATAATTACGCTATACTTATGTATCATCCTGTTACTACTGAAGTTGATAAACTAGAAAAAAATATAAAAGAAGTAGTAGACGCAGTTATAGAATCAGAAAGAAATTACGTTGTTATATATCCTAATAATGATAATGGTAGTTCTATTATATTAAATGAATATAAGCGATTTGAAAATAGAGATAAGTTTGCAGTATATCCTTCTATGAGATTTGAATACTTCTTAACACTTTTAAAAGAATGTGAATTTATTATAGGGAATTCTAGCTCTGGAATAAGAGAAGCATGTGCTTATGGAAAATCTGCAATAGATATAGGTAATAGACAAAAAGGTAGATATAATGATGATATGACTAATATAAATCATGTAAATGAAGATAGTGAACAAATATTACAATCAATAAATAAATCGAAGTATTTAGATGAAGTAGCAGTATCTTACTTTGGTGATGGAAAAAGTGATGAAAAGTTTTTAGAAATTATATGTAGTAATGAAATATGGGAAAGTGATATTCAAAAGAAATTTATAGATGTAGACTTTTAAAGGATATTGCTTATATATTAAGTTAATAAATGCACTTTCTATATAGGCAATATTAGATTAGATTGATTTGGAGAATAGATACAAATATGAGTAAGGTAGCAAAAGCAACTATAGGACTTATGTTAGCAACTGCAATAGCTAAAGGTCTAGGTTTTGGAAGAGAACTTGTATTAGCTTCATCTTATGGAGTATCAATGTATAGTGATGCATATCTTACAGCTATGAACATACCTGTAGTTATATTTGCAATTATTGGTATAACTTTAGCAACTGTATTGATACCACTATATTTTGAAGTAAATAATGAATTAGGAGAAATTAATGCTCTTAAGTTTACTAATAATGTATTTAATATAGTTATCGTTTTATGTATATTACTAGCAATTATAGGTGTAGTATTTACAGAACAATTAGTTAAGATATTTGCAGTAGGTTTTGAGGGTGAAACTTTAAATATTGCAATACATTTTACTAGAATCACGATAATGAGTATTGTATTTACGGGGTTAAGTTATATAATGACAGCGTACTTACAAATAAAAAATAACTTTACAATACCAGGATTAGCAAGTGTGCCTAAAAATATAATAATAATAATTTCGATAATACTTAGTGTTAAGTATAATCCATATATAATGATATGGGGAACTTTAATTGGAATAGCTACAGAATTTATATTCCAACTTCCATTTGCGATAAAAAGTGGATATAAATATCAACCATATATAAATATAAAGGACAAGTATATAAAAAAAATGTCTTGGTTAATAGGTCCTGTATTAATAGGAGTGGCTGTTAATCAGATAAATACTATGGTAGATAGAACATTAGCTTCTACATTAGTAGAAGGAAGTATATCTGCTCTTAACTATGCAAATAAACTAAATGGATTTGTAATGGCATTGTTTATAACATCTGTTGGTGCTGTTATATATCCAATGTTATCAAAATTATCAAGCGAAGATAATAAAGAAAAGTTTATAAGTTCAGTAGTACAAAGTATTAATAGTGTAATTTTATTAGTGATACCTATATCGATTGGAGCAATAGTGCTAGCTACTCCTATTGTAAAGTTATTATTCCAAAGAGGGGAGTTTGATGCTAGAGCAACAAGTATGACTGCTATATCACTTATAATGTACTCAATAGGTATGGTTGCATTTGGACTTAGAGATATAATAGGAAAAGTATTTTATGCACTGAAAGATACTAAAACTCCTATGATAAATGGTGCTATAGCAATGATTATGAATATAGTACTTAATATAATATTAGTTAAATACCTACAATTAGCAGGGTTAGCTCTTGCTACTAGTATATCAGCTATTGTATGTATATTCTTATTATTTGGAAGTCTTAAGAAAAAGATTGGATATTTTGGACAAGATAAAATAATTAAGACTACTATTAAGTCTATTGTAGCAGCAGTTGTTATGGGCATTGTAACTTACTTTGTTTATAATATAGTAAGTAATTTACTAGGTTTAGGTTTTGCTAAGGAAGCTGTTTCTTTAGCTATATCTGTAGGAGTTGGAGCGATAACTTATGGAATATTAGTTGTAGTTTTAAAAGTAGATGAAATTAATGTTATAACTGACGTGATGAAGAAAAAGTTAAATAAGGTTGCATAGTTTTAATGAAAAATAAATAGTAAATGATTTAAATAAGAATATATATTGTATAAAGAATCATATAAAATATGTTTAAGATAAATTAAAATTAATTTAAATTACTGATGAGTTTGAATAATAAAAAAGTAAACTCTGTATGAAAATTATCAACTTACAGAGGGTTATTTGGAGGAACAAATATTATGAAAAAAACAGTAAGAAAAGCAATAATACCAGCAGCAGGACTAGGAACAAGATTCTTACCAGCAACAAAATCTCAACCAAAAGAAATGTTACCAATAGTTGACAAGCCAACATTACAATATATAATAGAAGAAGCAATAGAATCGGGAATAGAAGAAATACTAATAGTAACAGGTCGTAGCAAAAAGTCAATAGAAGATCATTTTGACCGTTCTGTAGAGCTTGAACTAGAGTTAGATAAAAAAGGCAAAACTGAAATGCTTAAAATGGTTCAAGATATATCAAACATGGTAAATATCCATTACATACGTCAAAAAGAACCAAAAGGACTTGGACATGCTATATACTGTGCAAAAAGCTTTATCGGAAATGAGCCTTTTGCAGTTTTACTTGGAGATGACATAGTAGACAGTGAAACTCCTTGTTTAAAACAACTTATAAATGCATACGATGAATACAAAACATCAGTAATTGGAGTACAAAAAGTAGCCATTGAGGATACTAATAAGTATGGAATACTTGATGTTAAGCATATAGAAGATAGAGTATATGAAGTAAAAGATATGGTTGAAAAACCAAATATTGAAGATGCGCCATCAAATATAGCAATACTAGGAAGATATATAATAACACCTGCTATATTTGATATACTTGAAAATCAAGAACCAGGTAAAGGCGGAGAAATACAATTAACTGATGCCTTAAAAACATTAGCCACTCATGAAGCGATATATGCATATGACTTTGAAGGAAGAAGATACGATGTTGGTGATAAGTTAGGATTTTTAGAAGCTACAGTAGACTTTGCTTTAAAAAAACCAGAACTTAGAGATGAATTCTTAAAGTTTATAAAAAGCAAAGTAAGTAAATAATACTCTAAGAATTGTAAAAAAGTAGTAGTTACTGTAAGATAGTTATATAAACAAGCTATAGTCTCAATGTTATGGCTTAAGTATTATCAAAAACTAAAGTACAGAATAGTTAATATTTTCAAGGAAATAATTTATAAATACTTTAGAAAGAAGGTATATTATGAATGTATTAATTATAGGTGGAGCTGGATATATAGGAAGTCACACTGTTAAATATTTTTTATGATGATTTGTCAATTTAAGTACAACACTTTAGATTTAAGTAAAGACCTCTGTAGGTGTCTTGAAATCAAGATGCTTGCAAGGTCTTTTATTTATATAATTTTCAGATGAGATATGTGCTAAGAAATTAGCTATATAGCATCTTTCATATATAGTAATATATTTATAGCTTATAAATTTATTAACTTTCATGTTGAGTAATTTTGTATTTATTATTACCAATATGAACATAAATTTATGAGCTATTTTTTTACTCATTTTTAGATGTCGAACTTAATAATATAATTTATTATTTATATAAAACACATATATATGAAAAATAATTTGCAAAAAATGTTCGTGATGAAACATAAGATAATTTGTCGAAAAAAGTATATAGATAAAGAAAATATATGATGAAATATAAGAAGTTTTGTCGAAGGTATATACAAAAAAACAAGAATTGATATATTACCCTATGCATAAAATAATTTGACGAAATATGAAAAAGTGGAGGTAAAAATGGAAGAAACAATTGACTTAAGAGAATATTTTGCAATTATCAAAAAGAGATTTTGGATAATAGCTCTTTTAGCAATTATATCGGCATTAATTAGTGGTGTAATAAGCTTTTTTATGTTAAAGCCAGTATATGAAGCAAAATCTACATTAATAGTAAATGCTGATAAACAAGCAGAAACACAAATAGTAACAGGAGATCAAATCACTGTTACACAGAAGCTTGCGGTAACTTATGGTGAAATAATAAAATCAAGAATAGTTTTAGATGATGTAATAAAAAATTTAAAGCTAGAAAATACATATGAAAGCTTATCAGGGCAAATAACTGTATCTCCAGTAAAAGATACTCAAATTATAAGCATAAGTGTACAAGACACTAATCCTCAAAAAGCAAGAGATATAGCAAATGAAATACCAAAGGTATTTGAAAAGGAAGCAAAAAGAATAACTAAGGCAAATGATGTTCAAGTAATAGATAAAGCAACATTACCTAAAAATCCAATAAAACCAAACAAGGTTATGAATGTATTAATAGCGTTTGTTTTAGGAACTATGATAGGACTTTTCGTAGTGTTTTTAATAGAGTACTTAGACAACAAAATGAAAACACCACAAGATATAGAAAAACATTTAGGATTATCAGTTATTGGTGTAATACCTAATGAAGATATAGCTTAATAAATAGGAGGATATTATGAGTAAAGTTTTAGAAAAAATAATAAGTATAAGAAAACCAAAATCTCCTATTTCAGAAAGTTATAGGGGAATAAGAACTAGTATAGAATTTTCAAACTTAGATAAAGAAATGAAGGTTATAAATGTTACTAGTTCAATGCAAGGTGAAGGAAAATCAACAGTAATAGCAAACCTTGCAGTTAATTTTGCAAACCTTGAAAAAAAGGTATTATTACTTGAAGGGGACTTAAGAAATCCTAGTGTTCACAGAATGTTTAATATTAGTAATATAAATGGGTTAACTGATATATTACTAAACAACAAAAATTTTGCAGAGTGTGTACATTGTACAGAAGTTAAAAACTTACATATTTTAACATGTGGGGCGGTACCTCCAAATCCATCGGAAATACTTAGTTCAAAGAAAATGAAGGATTTTATAAATGAGCTAAGAGAGTATTATGATTATATATTTATAGACACTCCACCAATTGGAGTTGTAACGGACGCTGGAATAATATCAACTTACAGCGATGGATGTGTTTTTGTTGTTGGAAGTAAGCAATGTGATGTTGAAATAGCGAAGGTTTCAAAGCAAAGACTTGAAGATGTTGGAGCTAATATAATTGGAGCAGTTTTAAATAAGTTTGAGGCTGAGGGGAATGGTTATAATTATTACAATTATTATTACCAACATGAAAGTGGAAGAAAAGGTAGAAATAAGAAAAAGGCAGCTGCATTATAAATTAATATATTAATTAACAAAAATAGAAAAATTAAATAGTGTGGGGGTTTAGATGGATAACAGATTTAAGTTTGAAGAAGAATTTGATGAAGTTGCAATAGCAATTGACTATTCAGATATCTTGGGAAAAGAATCAATATTTTACTCTGTAACAAAACGATTAATAGATATAGTTGGTTCATTATGCGGAATTATTTTATTATCACCATTATTTTTAATTGTTGCAATACTTATAAAGTTAGAAGATCCAAAGGGAAAAGTATTTTTTGCTCAAGAAAGAAATGGAAGATATCCAAAAACTTTTAAAATGTACAAATTTAGAAGTATGGTACATAATGCAGAGGATTTGTTAAAAGACTTAATGGACAGAAATGAGCAAACTGGTCCAGTTTTTAAAATAAATGACGACCCAAGAATAACTAAGGTAGGCAAGTTTATACGTAAGACTAGTATAGATGAACTTCCACAGTTATTTAATGTACTTAAGGGAGATATGAGTTTGGTGGGACCAAGACCTCCAATACCTCATGAAGTTGACCAGTACAATTCTTATCAAATGCAAAGGCTAGCTGTTAAGCCAGGACTTACTTGTATATGGCAGGTTAGTGGAAGAAACAATATTGGATTTGATGAATGGGTTGAAATGGATATTGAATATATAAAGACTAGAAACTTATGGTTAGATATAAAATTAATATTTAAAACAGTTGGAGTTTTATTTGGAGATGATAATGCGTCATAGATTAATGTCGCTCGATGTATATATATAAGTTTTCCTCCATACTTAAAAATTATCGCCAACGATATATACTTGTTTCCACTGCGTATATATCCGTTGCTTAAAATGTCGGTGCGACTTATATAGAAACATCTTCGCTAGAGCAGATTTAATTATGAGCATTTGAGATGTAAAAAATAAGGAGTGAAAATAATGACATATATAAAATCTTATAAAGAATGGTTAGATAATCCTTATTTTGATGAGGAGACTAAAAAAGAGTTACTATCTATAGAAAACAATGAAAAAGAAATCGAAGATAGATTTTATAAAAACTTAGAATTTGGTACTGGTGGACTTAGGGGAGTAATAGGTGCGGGTACTAATAGAATAAACAAATACACAGTAAGAAGAGCTACATATGGGCTTGCAAACTACATATTAAACAAATGTGGTGAAGAAGGAAAGCAAAAAGGTGTAGTAATAGCATATGACTCTAGATTTAAAAGTGAAGAGTTTTCAACAGAAACTGCTAAAACATTAGCAGCATGTGGAATAAAGGCTTATATATTTGATAGCTTAAGAACTACTCCACAACTTTCATTTGCAGTTAGACATTTAGGATGTGTGGCAGGAGTTGTTATAACAGCAAGTCACAATCCACCAGAATATAACGGATACAAGGTATACTGGACTGATGGAGGTCAAGTATGCCCAAATATAGCGGAAGAAATCATACAGGAAGTTAATAAAATAGAAGATTATAGCACAATACCTACAACTAATGAAGATAATGAATTAATAACTTTATTAGATGAAAAAGTAGATAGAGCATTTATAGATGCTGTAAAAGAGCAGGTTATAAGACAAGATATAATCGACAAAGTTGGTAAGGATATGAAGATAATATTCACACCAATACACGGAACTGGTAACTTACCGATAAGAAAAGCTTTAGATGAAGTAGGATTTAAAAATGTGGCAGTTGTTAAAGAACAAGAAATGCCGGATCCAAAATTTTCTACAGTAGAATATCCTAATCCAGAAGAAAAGGCAGTATTTGATATAGCAATATCAATGGCTAAGGAAAATGGAGCAGATATAATAATAGGAACTGATCCAGATTGTGACAGAGTTGGTGTTGTTGTTAAAAATAATGAAGGTGAGTATGTAGTACTTAACGGAAACCAAGTTGGTTCATTATTAGTTGATTATGTAATAAGCAACAAAATAGATGAAATAAAAACTATGAACAATCCTACAATAGTTAAGACTATAGTAACTTCTGAACTTGGAGCAAATATAGCAAAAAGTTATGGTGTTGGATGTATAGACACTTTAACAGGATTTAAATTTATAGGTGAAAAAATACATCAATATGAAATTCGCGCTGCTCATGTCGCCAACGACTGCGTCCGTTGCTCAAAACATGAAGAAGTTGCTACATTTATAATGGGTTACGAAGAAAGTTACGGATACTTAGTTGGTACTCATGCAAGGGATAAAGATGGAGTTGTATCAGCACTTCTTATATCAGAAATGGCAGCTTATTATTATGACAAAGGTATGACTTTATATGAAGGACTTCAAGAAGTGTACAAAAAGTATGGATATTACAAGGAAGAGTTAAAGTCAATTACTTTAAAAGGTATAGACGGTATGGAAAAAATTAAGTCTATAATGAGTCATTTTAGAAATGCCAATATAGAAGAAATAGCAGATATAAAAGTAGAAGAATTAAGAGATTACAAAGAAGGTATAAGTGATTTACCTAAGTCGGATGTTCTTAAGTTTATATTAGAAGATAATTCATGGATAGCTGTTAGACCATCTGGTACTGAGCCAAAGATAAAGTTTTATTTTGGATGTAATGGAGAAGAAAAGACAGAAGTTGATAATAAGTTAAACAGTATAATGGAATTCATTACAAACACTGTTGAAAATATATAATAAATATGGAGTGAATCTAGTATGAAAATATTAATTACGGGAGCTAGAGGACAGCTAGGATTAGAACTAACTAAACAACTAAGTGAAGATAATAAGTATGAACTTATATTAACAGATAGAGAAAATTTAAATATAGTAGATGCAGATAACGTAAATGAAGTTATATTATCAAATAAACCAGATGTAGTAATAAATTGTGCAGCACATACAGCAGTTGACCTATGTGAAACTGATATAGAAAATGCATATAAAATAAACGCAATAGGTCCAAGAAATTTAGCTATAGCTTGTGAAAAAGTTGGAGCTAAATTTGTTCAAGTATCAACAGACTATGTTTTTGATGGAAATGGTAATAGACCATATAGAGAAGATGATAAAACTAATCCAAATTCAATATACGGAAGTAGTAAATTAATGGGTGAAAACTTTACTAAAGAATTTTGCTCTAAATACTTTATAGTAAGAACTGCATGGTTATATGGAGAAGGAAATAACTTTGTTAGAACTATGATTAAACTATCAGAAACTAATAAAGAACTTAATGTGGTAAATGATCAATTTGGAAGTCCTACATCTACAGTAGATTTAGCAAAAGCAATAATAAACTTAATACATACGGAGCATTATGGAATCTATCATGGAACATGTGAAGGTCAATGTAGTTGGTATGATTTTGCTAAAAAAATATTTGAAATAAATAATATTGATATAAAAGTAAATCCAGTTACAAGTGATGAATTTAAAAGACCAGCACCAAGACCAGCATATTCTGTTCTTGATAATTTTATGTTTAAATTAGTAGGACTTAATTCATTTAGAAATTGGGAAGATTCTTTAAGAGAATATTTAAATAATGAAATTTTAGAAGAAGTAGCAGCAACAAAAGGAGAGTAAAATGAAAGGAATTATATTAGCAGGAGGATCTGGAACAAGATTATATCCTATAACAAAATCAACATCAAAGCAATCATTACCAATATATGATAAGCCAATGATATATTATCCTATGTCAGTATTAATGCTTGCAGGTATAAAAGATATATTAATAATATCTACACCAAGAGATATAAGTGTTTTTGAAGAACTATTTGGTAACGGAAATGATTTAGGAATTAACATACAATATGCAATTCAAGAACAACCAAATGGATTAGCAGAAGCATTTATAATAGGGGAAGAATTTATAGGGGATGATAAAGTAGCCTTAGTATTAGGGGACAATATATTCTATGGCTACGGATTTAGTGAAAGATTAAAAAATGCAGTTGAAAGAGATGAAGCTACAATATTTGGATACCATGTAAGTGATCCACAAGCATTTGGTGTTGTAGAGTTTGATAAAGATTTTAATGTATTATCAATAGAAGAAAAGCCAAAAGTACCTAAGTCAAATTATGCAGTACCAGGACTTTATTTCTATGACAATGATGTAGTTGAAATTGCTAAAAATGTTGAACCATCAGAAAGAGGAGAACTTGAAATAACGTCTGTAAATAATGAATACTTAAGAAGAGGAAAACTTAAGGTTGAGTTATTTGGTAGAGGTATGGCATGGCTAGATACAGGAACGCATAGAGGATTATTAGAAGCCTCTAACTTTGTTGAAGCAGTTCAAACAAGACAAGGGCTATACATAGCTTGTTTAGAAGAAATAGCTTATAGAAAAGGATATATAAATAAAGAGCAATTATTAGAGTTAGCAAAACCGCTTATGAAAACTGAGTATGGACAATATTTAGTAAAAGTATCTATGGAAAATCAAAATAATGAAACTGTTGCAATGGCATAAGAGGTGATATAGATGAGTGAAGTGTTAAAGGAAAAAGTTATAACAAAAGGAAACTTTAATTTTATTGAAACAAAAATAAAAGATTTATATATAATTGAACCTAACGTATTTGGTGATGATAGAGGATACTTTATGGAAAGTTACAATAGAAGAGACTTTGTTGAAGCTGGTCTTGATATGGTATTTGTTCAAGATAATGAATCAAAGTCTAAAAAGGGAGTACTTAGAGGAATGCATTTTCAAACTAAATTTACTCAAGGTAAATTAGTTAGAGCAACTCAAGGTGAAGTTTATGATGTTGCAGTTGATTTAAGAAAAGGATCACCGACATATGGACAATGGGAAGGTGTACTTTTATCAGCAGAAAATAAAAGACAATTTTATGTACCAGAAGGATTTGCACATGGATTCTTAGTTTTATCTGATGAGGCAGTATTCAATTATAAGTGTACAAATTTATATGCACCAGAATATGATGGTGGGCTTTTATGGAACGACCCAGATGTAGGAATTGAATGGCCGTTAGATGGAATTGATGAAATAATACTTTCAGAAAAAGATAAAAATCAAAAAACTTTAAAAGAATTAGATTTACCATTTTAGCAACGGATGAAGTCGTTGGCGACATGAGCGTAGCGAATTTTGAGTATAAGGGAGAGTAATATAATGAAAAAAATATTAGTTACAGGTGGAGCTGGATTTATAGGTGGAAATTTTGTTCACTATATGGTGAATAAATATCCAGAATATATGATAGTAAATTTAGATGCATTGACTTATGCAGGAAATTTAGAAACATTAAAAGCTGTAGAAGATAAACCTAATTACAAATTTGTAAAAGGTGATATAGCTGATAGAGAATTCATATTTAAATTATTTGAAGAAGAAAAGTTTGATATAGTAGTAAACTTTGCAGCAGAATCTCATGTTGATAGATCGGTTGAAGATCCAGGAATATTTGTAAAAACTAATGTAATAGGAACACAGGTATTATTAGATGCTTCTAAAGAATTTGGTGTTGAAAGATATCATCAAGTATCTACTGATGAAGTTTATGGAGATTTACCACTTGATAGACCAGATTTATTCTTTACAGAAGAGACTCCTTTAAATCCAAGTTCTCCATATTCAGCATCAAAAGCTAGTGCAGATTTTTTAGTACATGCATATCAAAGAACATTTGGACTTCCAGCAACGATATCTAGATGTTCAAATAACTATGGTCCATATCATTTCCCAGAAAAACTTATACCGTTAATGATATCAAGAGCATTAAATGATGAAAGTCTTCCAGTGTATGGAAATGGAGAAAACGTAAGAGATTGGTTACATGTTGAAGATCACTGTTCTGCAATAGATTTAATAATACACAAAGGGAAAGTTGGAGAAGTATACAATGTTGGTGGACATAATGAAAGAACTAATTTAGAAGTTGTAAAGACTATACTTAAAGCATTAGATAAGCCAGAAAGTTTAATATCTTATGTTACTGATAGGCCAGGACATGATTTAAGATATGCTATAGATCCAGATAAGTTAGAGAATGAATTAGGATGGAAGCCTAAGTATAACTTTGATACTGGTATAGCAATGACTATAGAGTGGTATTTAGATAATAGACAATGGTGGGAAAATATATTATCTGGAGAATATACAGATTATTATAATAAGATGTATTCAAATAAAGAAGTACGAGCTTAAATTAAAAGCTAGTACATCTTTTAGAGGAAGGAATAATTAATATGAGACATGTGTTTATAATAGGTTCAAAAGGGATACCAGCAAAGTATGGTGGATTTGAGACTTTTGTTGAAAAGCTTACAGAACAACAAAAAAGTAAAGAAATTAAATATCATGTATCTTGTTTGGCTCAGGATAGTAAAGAGTTTGAACATAATGGAGCTAGGTGTTTTAATATAAATGTTCCTAATATAGGAGCAGCTAAAGCAGTTTATTATGATATATTTGCACTTAGAGAGTGTATTAGATATATAAAAGAAAATAAGATAGAAAATCCAATAGTTTATATATTAGCTTGTAGAATAGGTCCATTTGTAGGTAGATATAAAAAACAACTTAAAAAATTAGGTGGAACTTTATTTGTAAATCCAGATGGTCATGAATGGAAGCGTGGTAAGTGGAATGCTGCTATAAGAAAGTATTGGAAAATATCAGAAAAGTTAATGGTTAAGCATGCAGATTTATTAATATGTGATTCTAAGAACATAGAAAAGTATATACAAGAAGATTATAAACAGTACAATCCAAAGACTACATTCATAGCTTATGGAGCAGATATGGAAAAATCAAAGCTTAGCGATAATGATCCTAAGTTAATGAATTGGTATAAAGAAAAAGATGTTAAAGCTAAAGAGTACTATTTAGTTGTTGGTAGGTTTGTTCCAGAGAATAACTATGAAACTATGATAACGGAGTTTATGAAGTCTAATACTAAGAAGGATTTTGTACTTATAACTAATGTAGAACAAAACAAATTCTATGAACAATTAAGACAAAAGACTGGATTTGATAAAGATAGTAGAATCAAGTTTGTTGGAACAGTTTATGACCAAGAGTTATTAAAGAAGATTAGAGAAAATGCATATGGATACTTCCATGGTCATGAGGTAGGTGGTACTAATCCATCGTTACTAGAAGCTTTAGCTACTACTGATTTAAATTTATTATTAGATGTAGGGTTTAACCGTGAAGTTGGAGAAAATGGTGCTATTTATTGGAGTAAAAAAAGTGGAGATTTATCAAGACTTATTGAGAATTCAGAAACAATGAGCTATACGGAGATAGATAGAGTAGCTAAACTTGCTGTAGACCGTATTGCAAATAATTATAGTTGGAAATTAATTGTTAGTGAATATGAATTATTATTTAATGATTTTAAGCAATTGTATTTATAAGATAAACATGGGATTATAGAAAGAGGAAATTTATGTTAAAAAAGATTTGTTATTTTATGAAAGGAAGTTTTTTTAAAGAAAGCTCCTTAGCAATGATAGAACAAGGAATTTCAAGTATAACATCATTTTTGACAAGTATTATTTTAGCTAGAAATGTAAATGCAAATTCAGTTGGAATGTATACACTATTATTATCTATTGCATTGATTATTATAGGATTACAGAGAGTATTTATTTTAGTGCCATTTAATATTTACTATCCTAAAATGAAAGAGGTTACAGAAAAAAAGTATTATGCAGCAAAGACGATGGGATTTGAAATCATATTTTTAATATTCGTTATAATTGTATTAGTATTCTCGAAATTAACAGGAATAATAGATATAAAATTGAATATAAGTAGTTCTGTAATATTTATGATAGGATACTTACTAAAAGATTATACGAGACAATTCTTATTTGGAATAAATAAGATTTCAACAAGTTTAGTAATGGGAATTTTACAATCGCTTATCCAAATAGCGCTGTTTATAATATTAGTGTATTTAAATATTTTTACGATTAATAACTGTTTGATTATAATTGGGGTGACAACTGGAATAATATCTATATTATTTCTAACTCTTAATACTACAATTTCAATAAAATTTAATGATTTAGTAGAAGTATGGAATAAAAATAAGGATATTGCAAAATGGAGTGTAGGAATTAGCTTATCAGACTCAGTAAAGAATCAGGTATCAATATGGATGTTAAATAATTTTGTATCAACTAAATCAGTTGGTATATATTCCATTCATAATACTTTTGCAATGTTACCACAACCAATTTTTAATGGTTTATCACAATATTTATTACCACACTTTTCGCAACTATTTGCACAAAAGGAATATGAAAGTGTTATAAAAAAATCTATTATTGCAATTGTAGTTGTATTGTTTATGAATGTTTTCTGGGGAGTAGTTCTACTAGTTATGGGAAAAGAGCTAATTATATTAATATATGGCGAGCAATATATAGGTATAACAATGGTTTTATTATTATGCTGTATTCGTGGATTTTTTACATCACTAAGTAGTATAATATCTAGCATATTACAATCCATTGAGAAACCTAAAATAATACTTAAATCTTTAGTCATTGGTATTGTAATTTTAATTATAAGTGGAACAGTGTTAACTTCGAAATATAGTATCGTAGGTATGAGTATTTCTTTAAGTTTATCATTTGGAGTCATAGCAACAATACAAATAATTGAATTAATAAACATAATTAAAAAATTAAAAGTAAATGAAAAGATAGGAGAGAGATGATGAAAAAGAAAAGAATGGCTATATTATATTATTCAGATTATGAAAACTGGCCTATGGGTGGAATGTTAAACTATATATTAGCGATTTTACCATACTTAGAAAAGAAATATGAAATTGATATTTGGGGATGTAGCGTAGATGGTAAAAAATTAAATAATATTAAAATTAATGGAAATGAATACAAAATTCATTCACTAGGTAATATGAAAACTAAAAAACTTATACCTAACTACTTAAGATATTTTTGGTATACAGCTATTAATTCAACAAAGATAGAGGAAAAGAATTATGACATACTGTATTTTCATGCAGCGCCAGTATTATATACTTATATGAAAAAAATTAAAAAATCAAAATCTTTAATAGTATATCATCAACATGGTTTAACTTTTATAAATAGAATATTTACAAGAATACAACATAAGGCACAACAATATTCAGATATAAACTTTGTTAATAGTGATTTAGTTTCTATAAAGAATCATCAAGATAAGTTTAATCAAAAAGGGAAGAATATTGAATTTATTCAAGCACCAGGACCAGTAGATATTAATAAATTTTATCCAGTTAAAGAAAAAGAAAATTTAAGAAAAAAGATGAATATAAAATTTAATAGAGTATTTTTATTTACAGGAAGACTTGTAGAATGCAAGGATCCGCTAATAGCTCTAGAAGCTTTTAATAAATATTTCAATGAATATGACAGAGATTCCATATTATATTTTATTGGAGACGGAAATTTACAGGAAGCATTAAGAGAAAGAATTTCTAAATTAAAATTAGATGATAATGTTAAAATGTTAGGCGTATTGTCTCAAGATGAAATAAGTGATTGGTTGAGGGTAAGTGATGCATTTATTTTCCCTTCAAAAGGAGAAGGTTTATCAATGTCAGTATCTGAAGCTATGTCATGTGGAGTTCCTGTGATAGGTTTTGATGTAGTTGGAATAAGAGAAATGATAAAACATGGAGTTAATGGCTATTTACTAAATGAAAGAAGTGATAGTAATTTATTTAGATATATGATTAAAATAATAGAAAATAAAGACGATTTATCAAAAGGTGCATTATTGTCATCTCAAAGATATAATTCTCAAAGTATAGCAAATGAAATAATAAAACACATAGAAGTAAATTTAAATGGGGTAACAAATGAAAATTAGAAAGACATCATTAAAAATTAATAGACATACTTTACCAGTATATTTATTATTTGGAAGTTTACTAACTTTTTCTACTAGAGGTTTTCAAGAAGCACAAGAAAATTTATTTAATATAGGCAATTTAGTAAGATATATAGCATTACCTTTATTTTATTTATATACTTTTCATTTATGTTATAAAAAGGATTTAAGATATATTATTAAATCATCAAAAGCACTAAAGTTTTTATTGTTATACTGGATTATTGGTGGAATATCATTATTAACTTCAAAATGGATAACTTATTCATTAGTAAAATGGATTGAATATTTTCAATTATTCTTTTTGAGTTATTATGTATTAAATATGGAAATAAAACATAGAGAATTTGCAATCGAGATATATGATATAATAATACGTTTTTTTGAATTTTTGATGTTAACAGTTTTAATAGGTTTTATTTTATCTCCATCAAAGGCTCTTTATGTAGGAAATTCGGAATTTAGTGCTTTAAAGAGTGCAGCTATACCATTTAGGTTATCTGGATATTTAATACCGGTTACTTCTACTAGTATTGGATTTTTATCATCAATATTATTATATACTTATTTAGTAAAATATAATAATGGTGAAAAAATCAAGTATGGTTTAATTAAGATTATTATAAGTATAATATTTCTTATAATTGCTCAAGCTAGAATGGCTATATTAGGTTTGGTAATAGCTATATGTGTATTTTATTTAATAATAAATAAGAATATATTAAAAAAGTTCATATTTTTATATACATGTATTTTTTTGACCTTTATTGCAGGAGCAGGAATTTATAATATTTTATTAAGAGGGCAAGATTCTACACAACTACTTTCAATGTCAGGTAGAACGGAGTGGTGGAGTTATGCATTAGATGTATATAAAATATCTGATGCACATGAAAAATTATTTGGACAAGGATTTGCAGGTGGAGAAAAAGTTATTGCAGCACAAAGTAATGAAGCCATGTATACACTAGATTCAGAACTACTAGGAGCATTAATGTCAACTGGAATACTAGGTACTATTTTTATAATATTAGCTATAATAGCTTTAACTTGTTCAATTATATGGCTAACAATATATATTAAGAAAAATTGTGTTAATAGATATAAAACTTATATTAATGAAATTGTAGGAATAATGATTATATTGATAGTTAGAATGATAACAACAAATACATTTTCAACATTATCATATTATTCATTAATATTTGTAAGTTGTATATTGGTTACACAAACAATTTCAAAGGAGATAAAGTATGAAAGTAGAAATAGAAAAAATTATAACGGAAGCATTTAATACATTAGATAAAGAGATAAATAGATATGTAGTAATGAATAAATATGATGTATTACCATATGAATTACCATCAGATATAGATATTTGTGTAGAACAGTCAGACTTTGAAAGATTAGATGACATAATCAAAAAAGTCGCTCATAATACTAATACAATAGTTGCTCAAAAAATTTGGCATAATTATAGAAAATGTGCATATATTCTTACACCGATTAAAATTAATGAATCTTTTAGATTACAGTTAGATTTCTTTTCAGATTTTAGCGTATCATGTACTCCTAAGTTAATATCATATGATGAGATTTTAAATAATACAAGATGCCATGGAAGATTTTTAGTTCCTAAATATGAATTGGAATATATTTTTCTTTTAATGAGAAGAATTTTTAAAAATGATTTTAGCTTAGAGCATATAAGATTATTTAAAAGTATAATATTGAGAAACAGAAAGTCAAGTTTTGAATATGGAATTAAGTATTTTGATAAGGATATTTTCAAAGAAGTAGAGGATGCGATAATAAATGAAGACTTAGATAGATTAAATAAATTACAACCCGTATTATGGAAAAATTTAAGAGAACTATCTTATAAAAATTCAAAAGGAGTATATTTTTTTAAATACTGGGCTTCACAAGTTAAAAGAGCAATATTTAGATATAATAATCCAGTAGGTTTATCTATTGCAATTTTAGCTCCTGATGGAGGAGGAAAGACAACAGTAATTGAAAATATTAGTAGCTTAGTAAGTGGAAGTTTCCATGGAGTTGATGTTAGATATATAAGACCTAGATTATTTAGGAACTTAGGAGCATATAATTTAATTAACCCTACAGAAGAAGAATCGTCTAATCCAAATCCACATGATAAAACTTTACACAATCCACTGAAATCATTAATAAGATTTTTATTTTATAATTTAGATTATCAGTTAGGAACTTTATTTGATATAAAACTAAAAAAAGTTAGAAAAAAATTAGTTATTTTTGATAGATATTATTATGATTACTATGTTGATATGAAAAGATATCAATACAAATTACCAAAGTTTTTACCAAAAGTATTTGAATTTACAATACCTAAACCTGATATAGTATTTATTCTTGATGCTCCAGCAGAAATTTTATATGAAAGAAAAAAAGAGTTAACAGTTGAAGAGCTAAAGCGTCAAAGAAATGAATATAGAAAGATTGCAAATAATATGAAAAATGCAATTTTGATAGATGCATCTCAGGAAATTGAAAAAGTTGTTCAAGATATAACAACGGCAATACTTCAAAAAAAGAAAGAACAAACTTTAAAAATTATGAAGTAAATTAAATAATAAATAATTTATGATATTAAGTATAGATTATTAGAAATGGTAGGAAATATGAAAAGATTAGATGAGTTTTTATTAATTATAAAAGAGCTTGGAGTAAAAGTTGCTACTGATTCAGATGAGAACACTCCGTATTTAGTAATTCCTAATACTAGAAATCCTAAGTGGTTGATGCCTTTAGATAAAAAAAGTATTAAGAAAAACTCTTTTTTACTATATCA
>OATT01000867.1_pt1 | contig 22100 bp, 7 predicted proteins | sample 1476071 | NCBI WGS metagenome assembly OATT01 (sample SAMEA2579989, study PRJEB22360) | human gut metagenome | biome: human gut; feature: human-associated habitat; material: faeces | place: Denmark | collected 2008/2010 | reverse complement strand
GGCTATGGTCATTACCATAATGGCAATGCTGCTGCACTCGGTGCATTCTACCGTCCTAATGAGGACGTTCAATTGAGCGTAGGTTCCACTGTAGGTAATGGGGAAACTGTTGTGAATGCAGGTCTTTCTGTGAAAGTCGGTGCTCATAGCAATGTATCTCGTTCTCGCGTGGCCATCGGTAAAGAGGTGCTAGAACTTAAGAAAACCGTAGCTCTTCAAAATGCACAAATCCAAAAATTGACAGCCCTCTTAAACGATGTGGCAGGTACGCATATGAAAGCAGACCGCACTACATTATTCCCAGATGTGGCTAGCAACCACTGGGCATATGAAGCAGTGAGTGACCTATCCCGTCGTGGTTTAGTAGAAGGCTACCCAGATGGTACATTTGGTGGTGATCGCTTGTTAACTCGCTACGAATTTGCAGAAATCGTATACCGTGCCCTTCAAAACGGCGTACAAGTAGACGAACAACTCGTAACAGAATTCAGCTCTGAGATGGCATTGTTCCGCGTTGATACAGTGGCTAAAAATAGCCAAGGACAACCGACAATTGAACGGGTTAGAGTGAATAAAAAATAATATATAGAGAGAAAACCGATACGAACTCTAGCAATCAGTAGTAGAGTTTGTATCGGTTTTTTATTTGTTGTATTACAAAACGTAAATTAAAATAGTAAATCGTAATATAAAATATCGTTTTTGCAATTTGATTGAATATAAATGGTTGGTGTGTTACACTTAGCATACTAGGAGGTAAGTATATGAACACTACCAAATATATTCGTTTAGCATCTATGACGATAGATAATATAAAGAATATTGAACACGGTCGTATCAATTTCATAAATACAAGAAAGGACTATAAATCAAGTCTATTAGGTATATATGGTCAAAATGGTTCCGGTAAAACGGCACTTATAGATGCAATCAGCATTTTAAAATTATTACTTACAGGCCAAAAATTGCCTTCTACAATTCGTGATTATATCAATATATCCTCTGCCTCTCATATGTGTGAATTAAATTTTGAATTGTTAATAGAGGATAATCATAAACATATTTTAGTAGATTATGAGGTGGAATTAGGCATTACCTCATCGATTACTGGTGAAAGTAATATAACGGATGATACTAGAGATGGAGAACATCGTATTTGTATTACAAAAGAGCGCTTACAATATAAGATTGAAAGTGTAGATACCAATATTAGAAAAAGTATTTTAATTGATACTGATGTGCCTGATAAGCAAATCTTTAAACCTAAATCAAAATTAGATCTATTAGTTGGTCGTGATATGGATGATATTACAGATCTAATCGTAAATAAGAAACAAGCGAAAGCGGAATCTCGGTCCTTTATTTTTTCTCCAGAGTTTATGAAACGTTTGTATATTCGCGATAAATTGATGAGTTCCAATAAAAATTTTGAGTTAATGTATTCGATTTTGACGGATTTGGCAAAATATGGTAATCATGATTTATTCGTGGTAACAACGGAACATAGTGGACTGATTAGCCTAGATGCATTACCTTTAGAAATAAATTATAGGGCTGATACGAGACATATTGTAGGTACGATTGGATTATCCCTAAATCAACCTAATGTATTTCCTGTTGTTGTTGTACAAGATATTAGAGATAGTATAGCTATGATGAATTTGGTATTAACCCAAATTGTACCAGGATTAACTATAGGTGTAGAAACACTAGGTAAGGAAAAATTGCAGGATAATCAAGACGGAGAGCGATTTGAGTTAGTATCCTATAAATCAAATACATATATTCCATTAAAATATGAATCTGAAGGGATACGTAAAATTATTTCTGTTTTAGGTCTATTAATCTCTGTCTATAATAGAAAATCTATTACTGTTGCCATAGATGAGCTAGACTCGGGTATCTTTGAATATCTACTTGGTGAGATTTTACGAATCATTTCAGAGAAAGGCGAAGGCCAATTAATATTTACATCTCATAACCTAAGACCTTTAGAAACACTTGATAAAGGCTGTATTGCTTTTACCACAACTAATCCTAGCAATCGATATACGCGAATGGTTAATGTAAAGACAAGTAATAACTTACGCGACTTTTACTATAGAGATATCATGCTTGGGGAACAGAACGAAGAATTATATAAATCGACAAATAATGCTGAAATTTCTTATGCCTTTAGGAAAGCTGGGGGTTATAGGACAAAAAGTGTGTGTGACTAATCCCAATAAGTTGGAAAATCTGTAGACATATGTAGCTCATTCCAAACAGGAGCATCACCCCATTGAGGGATTGAACGATCTATTTGGCAATAATTAGATAACCGTTTGTAGATAGCAGCAATCGATTCATCTGTAGGCATACAATTTAATATATCTGAAATAGAAAGCGGTCTTGGTGAGTGCATATAGCACCACCAATAGACCGCTTTTAGTCTTTTGAAGTTTTTACACACACTTTTTGTCCTATAAGCCGTTTTTTAGTACTAAGATTGTAACTGGTAACTACTGGGTATACACAGTAGTAAGCGAATGAGTTCCTCGTATTCACTCTCATTGAGTTATCTCTCTGTTTTTGATTTTGAGTGCTATGACTATTTCAGTTTATATATTTAGGATAGTGTTTGTTGAAACTTGCTAAATCTATCAAGGATATTACTTGGTAAAGACGTAAGTTTGCAATAATCAGAAAATAATGATCTTCTTAATTGATTTTGTTCATCTGTGGGATTGTTGAAAATAGTATTTTTAAATTCCGTAATAAACAATGCTTTTAGATATGATGTCTTTAGAAATAACAGTATGATTAATATTGTGGAATAGAGGCCTTTGCATGCTGCTTTATCAATATTAAGTGGTTGCTTTAGGTCTTTAGTTAGATAAATCAGATAAGGCAATATTTTATATAGTTGTTTAGGTTGAATTGATTTATGACTTCTAAATTGAACAAAATGAAGATTATGTGCTGCTAAATTTCTAAAGGAACGTACATTTTCAAGGCCGTTTCTCATAATATCGACTCTTTGATTATATTCAATCCCAGGAGTATTTTCGAACAATATATCCGTAATAGGCTCTTTTTCTTGGCGATTAAGTACACAGAACAAATTAATTGCATCACCGAATGATATATTTTTAAATAATATCCATGGAGGAATATGATTATGGTTTTCTTTATAGTGTTTAGTAGGCATTTTACATTTAGCTGTATCTGTTAAAAGAGGTAATATTTCTGAAAGTACATTATCTTTAAATGATACACCTGAATTATATGTTTGATAGTTATTGGTATCCAGATATTTTGTTTCATCTACACCAAAGGAAGAAGCAATTGAATAGGCTAATAAATTTTTAAACATATTCTCTATAAATAGACTGTATTTCATAATAAAAGCCTGAATACTTTTATCTAGCAAATACAATTCATACAGGTATTCTATAGATAGTCCTGGCTTAAATTTGCCATTTTCCATTAGTGTACTTTTGTACCCATTAACGAGATCGTAATAGGATATAGATATTAATGCATGCTTAGCAAAATTGATGTCATTAATCATAAGCCCGTAGTCATTTTGTAGCTTAGTGATTTGTTCATCATAGGTTTTAAAGGGTTTATCGTAGGCCATATAGATATAGACTCCAGCATAAAAAGAAACCCGCTACAATTAAGTAGCGGGCATGGTGATATGCTCAAAGGCAATATCGTTTTACTACCTAATTTATAGCATAAAAGAAAGTTAAGTGTCAATATATATAATATTATTCATTCGTTAATTGAGCGATGTCGCCTACACTAATAGGAGTTATTGTGGGTGGCATAGGCATAGGAGTAGGTGTAACACCAGATAAAGTCATTTCCTCTTTTTTCGTTTGTTTTAGTAAGGACTGTAAAGGACTGAGCACATTTATGGTTGAATAATTAAATAATTTACATTCAGAAAATTGTTCATAAGGTACCTGTATTTCAACTATTGCTTTTATAGCATCATAAGTACCGTAATCATGTTCATCTATAAGAATATGAGGGCCTTTTTCTATAATTCTAAGAGTTTGTCCACGCTTAGCGCCCTTACTCAGACCATAATTAATGAGAATCGTATTAGAATTTGGAATAGCAATAACTTCATATTCTTTAAATGACATGTTAAAACCTCCTTTTGCCTATGTTTTTATTTTATGAATCATATCCTAAAAGAAGTAATCTTATTTCTCAAAATACCCCAGCATTTCAATGTGTGTCAACACTTCGTCCATGTATTCTTCGGTCGGTACAACGTAGTTATAGCCGTCCTTAGTGGTACGGTTAACAGTTAGGTTTTCGTCGAGGTTGGCGATTAAATCGGCTCGAGAGATTGGTTTAGCCAATTGTTTCATCACATATAATAAGCCATTGTCGACGTCCCCGTCCACTTGGTTGTACATGTTACCCGGTGTGAGGTATTGGTTGCCGCCTTTTTCCACAATGGTTTCGATGTATTTAATAAAGCGCTCTGGGATGTAGCTTTCATTTTCAACAAACGGCGTGCGAGGATAGGAAGAACCGTAAATGTTGAGGTTGTCAGTCACGATGAGTAGGAACAGACGTTGATATAACACGTCGCCATCGATGACATAGCCCGGATAGTGGGAACTAATATAGTTTACGATATCCTGAACAGTGAATTCCTTGAATGTATCCATCAACACCTTGATAGCGATGTGAACGGTATTGGTCCAGTCCTCAGGAATGCCCTTCACATTTCTAGATGGCGCCATAAAGTACAGGTTGTTCAAGATGTCTTGGGTTACCGTTTCGTCGTGGTTGATTTTGTCCTCGTTAGATAGTTTCGTCAATAGGCTCATGCGGAATTGCGTGTCGTACACGTAATCGTAGAACTGTTCCTTGTCAATATAATTGCCGTTGGATAGGGTGGAAATGTTTTTTTCCACGTCTCCTGAAAGCCAGGTAATGAAGGATCGTTGTAATGATTCGTCACCTACATAGGCACAGCCGTGTTGACGAGCTCGTTCGATGAAATCAGATACATACACTGGATCATTGTATGTTTCCAAGTACTCGTGTGCAACGTAATAATCATTAGATTGTAACACCCGATTGATGTTGTTAATTTTGTAATTGGATTGAGCCCGAGAACGATCGTCGCTGTTCATCGTTTCCGCTACAAGCTTTAACACACTCTTCGTATATAATGTGCGTTCTAATAAACCCTTATCTTCCGCCCGTTTATCCGCGTACAACATGATATCGCGCAATTGTTCCAAGCGTTTCCAGCCAGGGTACGTATTGTACGATACATAAGCGATGCCACGGCTCGATAAATTCTCGCTGCAAATGTCGAGAATTTTGTCTTTCACCATGTCCGGTACCCAAGACCAGATACCATGAACGATGATGTAATCGAAGGTGCCGAAGCTCTTATCCACGTCCATAATGTTTTTTTCAAGTAGCGTCACATTCGTAAGGCCGATGGATTCGATGATTTCCTTGCCATGCTCCACCTGTACGCCGGATAAATCGATGCCTGTGAAAGTCGCTGTAGGGTAGTACATCGCTTGTGGGATGATATTACCGCCGCAGGATGCTCCAAGCTCTAATACGCGCGCCTTGCTCGGCGCCACCGGATCAAGTCCATAAATCTTAGCCTTAGCGTACAAATTATTAATATTCGTGCTAGAAAATGGCTTTGAAATATATAGGAACGTATCGTAGGATGCTTTTAAATCATTAATACTCTTTTCCACATCCGTAGGCACGTCCATGGTATGCGTTGCTGTATCCGTTGCATCCGGTTTAGATACGACATTCTTGTTTGTTGTCGTTTCAGCAGAGGCTGATGCGGCCTTATTTTTAGTTTCTTTTTTCATGATTAACCCCTTTGTCTACACTCCCTCATGTATTACTGTAGATTAGTATATCATACTACATGGTTTTATGGTGAAAGTTTATGTCCCTATATATATACTATATATAGCAAATGACATGGATCATAGGGACGGCATTTTATAGATATAAATAGAGACAACAGAGAAATTTTAAATTTAACTATTATATCTTTACTATCGCAGTTATATTCATGAACATCTCATTCATGCTTTATGAGGTATATTTGATAAGTTTTGCTAATTTAAACACTTATTTTTCTTGATAGGTAATGCTTTTTATATCCTTATTTAACATGATTTAATAGCATTTTACAATATATCGAAAAAACTTGTAGTAAATAAACATATTAACATCATGTTTATGAAGAAATCGTGATTGTTAATATTTATGTAAGTAAATAAATCGAAAATGATTAATATATGTTTACTGAAATTGAAAAAAATCGCACAAAAATGTGTAAAAAATACACCATTTCTTAACAAAAATTAAAAAATAAAACATTTTTTCAATTTTATGAGAAAAAAATGAGAGAAAATGTTTTACAAAAAGAAAATTTTTTGTTATAGTATGTACATGAAGTAAGATGAATGAAAAGTGAAACATGAGAAAATGTTCTTCACACAATGATTTTTATTTCTATTGAATAGGGATTAATTAAGGATTATAAGTGTCTTAAAGAAAGAGAAAAAGAAAGGGGTTCATAGAAATATGAATAAGATCTTTAAAGTTGTTTGGAGCAAAACAAAAGAATGCTACGTTGTAGTATCTGAAGTAGCAAAAAACAATGGTGGTAAGAAAAAAGTTTTAGCTAGCGTATTGGCTGGCTTGGCTATGGTTGGTGCAGGAGCACAAGTAGATGCAGTAAGCTATGGAGAAGGCGGTGGGGCTGCCAATGGAAATGGTTCTATTGCTATTGGTGGTGGCTATAGTGCTAATGGGTATGGTGGCCCAGTAGCCGACGGTCTATTTAATATTGCTATAGGGCATTCAGCAAAGGCTTCAGATACTAGTACTACCGCTGGTGGTAGTGGTACCGCTGGTGGTGCTGTTGCAATAGGACGCGCTTCGAGTGCTACAGGAGGTGCTGCGGTGGCACTTGGTAATCAAGCACAAGCTAATTTTGAGAGCTCTACAGCTATAGGCCCTGGTGCTATTACGTCTGCAGCAAAAGCTGTAGCATTTGGGCATGAAGCTAAGGCTGATAAATCTTATGCCACAGCAATAGGGGCTGGTGCTGAAAGTCATGGTGTAGAATCTCAAGCAGTAGGTCGTGAGGCTCGTACAAATGGTACGCGATCAATCGCAGTTGGTACAAAAAGTGAAGCAACACAAAACTATGCTGCAGCTATTGGTAATGAGGCTAGTGCAACAGCTGAATCGGCGATTGCGATTGGTTTTAAGACCGCAGCTTCTGGTGCACAAGCAATTGCTACAGGTAGTAACTCTGCAGCCTCTGGCGCACAAGCTATTGCTACAGGTAATAACGCAACAGCAACTAAAATAGGTTCTATTGCGATGGGTAAAAATGTAGCGGCATCTGGTGATTATTCTACGGCAATTGGTAATAAAGCAAAAGCTTCCGGCGCAAACTCTATTGCGTTCGGTAGTAGTATTGATAATACTACTACTGGTACAGAGGCATCAGGCACTAATTCTATTGCTATAGGTATGAAGTCTACAGCCTCTGGAGATGGTGCTGTTGCTCATGGCGTTGGTTCTGAATCAACAGGTTCTCACTCTGTTGCTGTAGGTCGATTATCAAAAGCTAAGGGCGCTGAATCTTTAGCTTTGGGTGACGAAGCTGAAGCGACTGTTGATAAATCTGTTGCAGTAGGCTATAAAGCTAATGCAACTATTGTCAATGGTGTTGCTCTAGGGTCTGAATCCAAAACAACAGTTGATGCTGGTCAAGTTGGGTATAATCCAGCAGCTGGTAGAACTAATAAATATGACAATTTAACTAATAATACGGATAATGTATTAACATCAAATCGTGCTGCAGTTGCTATTGGTGATGACGATGCTCATATTACTCGCCAATTGACCGGTCTTGCAGCTGGTAAAAAGGATACTGATGCTGTTAACGTAGCTCAATTGAGAGCCGTTAATTTAAAATATGCTGGTAATAGTGGCAATAGCGATGTGCGATTAGAAAATGGTACATTGAATATTAAAGGCGAAGGTTTACTTTCTACATCTGCTGATGCAACTGGTATAACTGTAAAACTTACTAAAGGTGATGATATCGCTAATGACAATGGTAAGGCGAAAGAACCTACTAACAATGGCGTAGCTACAACACAAAACGTTGTACAAGCTATAAATAATTCCTACTGGAAAGCAACTGCTGGTGGTAATACAGTCGGTGCTGTAGATATTGGTAAAGTTAAACCTGGCAACAAAGTTACTTTCAGCGCAGGCGATAATCTGAAAGTAAAACAAAGTCTTAATAATACAACTGGTGAACAAGAATATACATATTCTTTAAATCCAGTTTTAACAGGGATTACATCTATTGCTAATACAACTGGTGGTCCAACAATGACATTTGGTGGTAATTCCATTAATATCACTGGTGGTTCCTTGAATATGGGGAATTCTAAGATCACAAATCTTGCTCCTGGTACAGCGGATAATGATGCAGTTAACGTAAAACAGTTGAAAGATACTGAGTTACACATTACTCCTGGCACATATACACCTGGTGCTGATAAAAAAGTTAAATTAACGTATACAGATGGTAATAATGCTGTAGTTACTGGTAAAGAAGCTGTTATCGACTTGTCTGGTTTGGCAACAGGTGGTACTGCATCTACTGAGAAAGTTAAAAAAGCAGCCAATGGTACTAATGATACGAATATCGCAGAAGTAAATCCACAAACTGGCGATACATTCGGTGGTGCTGGTGCAACGTATGAAGTATCTGTATCTCGTAATGCAGTTAAAGACGCAGCTCGTGAAGCTGTAACAGTAAATAACGGTGGTACAAAATCTGGTACTACATACACACCAAATGCTGATAACCCAATCACAATAACACCTAAAGAAGATGCAGCTAATCATAATACAACTTATGAAGTGACTTTCGATGGTAATAAAGCAGCTAAACAAATTCCATTAACTTATAAAGCAACTAATGGTACTACTACAACTGCTGATCAAACCGTTAAACTAGATAAAGGCTTGAACTTCACAGGTGGTGATTATACAACTGCTAGCGTTGGTGCTGATGGTAAAGTAACATTTGATGTTACTCTTGGTACAACTCCAACAGTAACTGATGGTAAACCTGGTGTTCCAGGACAAGCTGGTGCAGCTGGTAAAGATGGTATTGCTACTGTTAAAACTGTAGTAGATACAATCAATAACTCCGGTTGGAAAGCAAATGCTAAAGCAAATGGTGGTAAACTTGATGGTAGTTCTACAGCAACTGTTGTAAAACCTGGTGATCAAGTAAACTTTGCGGCTGGTAAAAACTTAACAGTTAAACAAGATTTGACTGGTGAACATACATACACTTATTCTTTGAATAAAGATCTTAAAGATTTAACTTCAGTAGAAATTGGTGGTAGTACAATTAAGACTGATGGTGATCATATTACAATTACATCTCCAGATACAAATCCTGGTGCTACACCTGGCGCTACTGTAACAAATAAAGTTGCAAATCTTGGCGATGAAAAACATATTAAGCCTGATAATTATGCTGTTGCTAATGATGGCTCCGTAACATTAAAATATGTTGATGGTAATGGCAAAGATTTAACCGAAACAACTAAAATTACTGGCATTGCCAAGAAGGCAAAAGTTATCAATGGTAAAAATACAACTGTTGAAGAAGGTACAGATACAACTGATAACAGCGTAACTTACAAAGTAAATGTGAAAGGTGATTTAGCTGATATCTCCTCCATCACAAATGGTACTGGCTCTGGTAAAATCTCCTTCGAAGGTGACCAAGTTGTAAAAGTTGGTGGCGATCATCCTATCTCCTTTGATGGTAAAGGTGGTTATGTAACTGGCTTACAAAATAAAGATTGGGATATTACTAACCCAACTGTTGTTTCTGGTCGTGCAGCAACTGAAGATCAATTGAAAAAAGTAAGCGATGGCTTCAACAACACAGTTAAATTAACTGGTAATTCTGGTGCTACTGGCACACAAAAATTAAACCAAAATGGTGGTTTGAGCTTCGGCGTAGTTGGCGCAGATAATGGTAAATACATTACAACAACTGCTTCCGGTAGCAATGTTGTAGCTGACTTGTCTACTGATGCTAAAGCGAAGTTAAACAGCAAAGTAGTTGTTGCTGGTTCTGGTGCTGCTACAGTAGGTACACCTACAGTAACCACTAATCCTGATGGTAGCACTGTAACTACTTATACTGTTCATGTTGACCCTGCAACTGCAACTGCAGCTTCTACTGAAAGTGTAGTTAAGAAAGCTGTAACAGGCGATACAAACATTGCTGATGTTTCTGTAGCAGATGGTAAAGCTACTGGTGATGTAGGTGCTAAATATGAGGTATCCGTATCTCGTAACGCTGTTAAAGACGCAGCTCGAGAAGCAGTAACAGTAAATAATGGTGGTACTACAAAAGCTGATGGTTCTTATACAGCTGATTCCAATAATCCTATCTCTGTAACACCAACAAAAGATGACAATAACCATAATACATCTTATGCTGTTACATTCGATGGTAATAAAGCAGCTAAACAAATTCCATTAACTTATAAAGCAACTAATGGTACTACTACAACTGCTGATCAAACCGTTAAACTAGATAAAGGCTTGAACTTCACAGGTGGTGATTATACAACTGCTAGCGTTGGTGCAGATGGTAAAGTAACATTTGATGTTAACCTTGGTACAGCTCCAACAGTAACTGATGGTAAACCTGGTGTTCCAGGTCAAGCTGGTGCTACGGGTAAAGATGGTATTGCTACTGTTAAAACTGTAGTTGATACAATCAATAACTCTGGTTGGAAAGCAAATGCTAAAGCAAACGGTGGTAATCTTGATGGATCTGCTACAGCGACTGTTGTAAAACCTGGTAATACAGTTAACTATGCTGCTGGTAAAAACCTCATTGTTAAACAAGAACTTGAAACAGATGGTGCGGGTGCATTAACTGGTAACCAAACGTATACATACTCTTTAAATAAAGATATCGATGTAGAATCTGTTCATGTTGGTAAAGATGGTAAAGATGGTAAGATTGGCATTGATGGTAAAAATGGTGTAGATGGCCTTGATGGTACTAACCGTGTAGACATTCATGTAGAAAAAGGTGCTAAAGGCGTTGACGGCACTGACGGTCATGATGGCGTAAATGGCCATAACGGTAAAGATGGCATGACTCGTATCGTTTACGAAGATAAGGGTGGTAAACAAGAAGTTGCTACACTTAATGATGGCCTCAACTTCACTGGTAACAATGAGTCTAAAACTAATGTTCAAAAATTGAACTCTAAAGTAAAAGTTCAAGGTGAAGGCGTTACTGAAAATACTACAAGCCATAAATTAGAAGTAAATGGTGAAGAATTTAAGTCTGCCACTGGTAACATTGCTGTAGTAGCCGATGGTCATGATACGTTAACAGTTAAGTTAAACGAAAAACTTAAAGGTTTAGATTCTGTTCAAACTAAGACTGTTGAATTAGGCGATCATACAACACCTGGTGGTACAACTAATATTACTTATAATAGCGGTGATAAACGTATTGAGTATACAACACCTGGCACTACAGATACTAAAAAGGTAGCAACCACTGATGATATCTGGACAATCCAAGGTAATGGCACTGATGTTAAACCTGTTAATGGTAAAGTTAATGTAAAAGCTGGTGAAAATGTTGTTATTACAACGCCAACAACAGCTGATGGTTCTATGACAATCAATGCAGTAAGCCCTGTTGTGTACACGACTCCTGCTGGTGATAAATTAACTAAAAAATCTGATGGCAAGTTCTACAAGGCGGATGGTTCTGAGTATACTGACGGCGATATCATCGCATCTTTTGAAAATCCTAATGCGAATAGTATTCCAGCGGGTAAACTTAATACAACTGATGGTGGGATGATTGTTAATAATATTGGTTCTGCCATTAAAACTCAAAATCCAACAATGCCTGCAGGTCAAACTGCTACATATTTGGATAAATTGAAAGCAGCTGCTGATGATACAAAAACTCAAAATGCAGCGGTTAACGTATCTGATCTTCATAACACTGCTGAAGCATTGAAAGCTAACGAGTTGCATATTCGTCCTACAGCTTCTAACCGTGCAGGTGAAACTGTTAATAAAAATGCAGCAGGTACAGCTGATGAGATTTACAAATATGATGCTACAACTAAATCTGTAACATTGAAATATAACGATGGTACAGGTGCTGGTGTAACTGGTACAGAAGCTAAAATCGATTTATCCGACTTGGCTAACCAAATTACAAGCGGTTATACTTTCAAAACAAATGCTACAGAAAATGGTGGTAAGGTTGTTAATGATGCAGCAACTCCAGCTGCAGAAACAGCAGTTGCTAATGGTGGCGTAGTTAACTATGCAGCAGGCAAAAACCTCACTGTTAAACAAGACATCGAAAAAGATGGTACAGGTGCAGCAACTGGTAAACAAACTTATACATATGCATTAGCTGATGAAATCGGTATTGGTGAAAAAGGTCAACCTGGCGTTGCAGGTAAAGATGGCGTTGATGGTAAAATCGGCGTAAATGGTAAAGACGGTTCTTCCGTAGTTATCAATGGTAAAGATGGTTCCATTGGTATGACTGGTCCTCAAGGCCAAAATGGTAAAGATGGTATCAACGGCCGTGATGGTGCTAACATCTCCATGACATCTGCTAAAGGTGAACAAGTTCTTGTAAACCGCGATCCAGTTCATAGTGCGGATACTGATAAAGCAGAACGTATCGTATATGTTCCAAAAGATGCTAATGGCGACCCTATTAAAGGTGCTGATGGCAAGAACATCGTACGTGAAGTAGCAACTATGGACGATGGCATGAAATATGCTGGTGATGATGCACAAGGCACAGATAAATCCAAAGTTATTGCTAAAAAACTTAACAAAACCTTGGATATTATCGGTGGTGCCGATAAAGATAAATTGACTGATAATAACATTGGTGTTAATAACGACGGCAATGGTAAATTAAAAGTACAATTATCTAAGGAAATTACAGGTTTAACCTCTGTTCAAATCGGTGGCAACACAATCAAAACTGATGGTGATCACATTACTATCACTTCTCCGGACACAACTTCTGGTGCTACGCCTGGTTCTACGGTAACGAATAAAGTGGCTAACCTTGATGATGAAATGCACATTAAAGATACTGAATACACTGTAGGTTCTGATAAAAAGGTGAGATTGACATATGTAGATGGCAATGGAAACCCTGTAGACAATAAAACTGCAGTTATTGACTTGTCTGGATTACCTGTAGGTGATAAAGATACAGACATGCGCATTGCAGAAGGTACATATACAGCTAAAAATGGTACGGTTACATTGAAAACTGTTAATAAGGATGGAACAGCAGCTAATAAAGATGTGGTTATTAAAGGTATTAATACAGATCAATATAAAGCTGGTGACAATGTAACATTTACTCAAGATGGTACTGATGCAAATGGTAATCCTATTTACAAAATTAATGCAGATTTGTCTGGTGCATCATCTACTGAAAGTGTTGTTAAAAAATCATTGACTGGTGATACAAATATTGCTGAAATTTCTGTAGCTGATGGTAAAAATACGGGAGATAAGAATGCTAAGTATGAAGTATCCGTATCTAAGAATGCAGTTAAAGATGCAGCTCGTGAGGCAGTAGAAGTAACAGGATCCGGTGTTATTAAGGTAAATGCAGATAATACTACTACTCCGCATAAGACAACTTATGATGTTGCATATGATCCTGATAAGGCTGCAGAGGTAACTAAGATTTCTTATAAATCTTCCACATCTCCAGATGCTGGTAGTCAAGGTCCTAAAAAAGTTTCTTTAAAAGATGGCTTTGATTTCAAATCTACAGGTGGTAATGTTAAGATTACTACTGATAATGCGGGCGGCATTGATTTTAATGTTGATTTGTCTGGTATCCATGGAGTAAGTCAAAATATCGCGGTTGGTGGTAATGTTGACCCTACTAGCTTGACTGGTACAGATACAGTAACAAAAGGTACACGATTTGATGCAGGTAATAACCTTGTAGTTAAACGTACTGCATTAAATGATACCGGGTTAGATCATGCAATTTCTTATGAATTGAATAAAGATCTCCAAGGAATCAACTCCATTCGAAATGCTAATAATGGCCCTGTTATGAACTTCAATGCTGGTGATATAGCTATCTCCGGTGGTAATCTTAGCATGGGCGATGGTACACATAACAATAAAATTGTGAATGTTGCTCCTGGCACTGATAAATCTGATGTAGCGACTGTTGGTCAGTTGACTAAAGTTATTTCTTCTAATGGTACTGTTACTATTGCTCCAGTATATAAAGACCAAGATGGGGCGCCAGTATATGATTTGTCTGTAACAGGTGTTCCAGGCGCAGACCCTCGTGTAGATCAATTAGCTGAAGAAATCGGTCGTGTAGGTGCTCAAGGCGCAGCTCTCTCCGCATTGAAACCTATCCAATACGATCCATTAGAACCAACTCAAATCATGGCTGGTTATGGTAACTACCGTGGTAACTCAGCAGTGGCTCTTGGCGTAGCTCATTACAAAAATGAATCTACATTAATCCATGGTGGTGTATCCTGGGCTGGTGGTTCTAGCCACATGATGGCAAACGCTGGTGTAACTTGGAAAGTTGGCAACCGTGATAGCGAAGCTGCTGTAGCAGATCGTTACCGCAAAGGCCCTATCAGTTCCGCGTATGCAATGCAACAAGAAATGGCAGCTATGAAAGCTCAAAATGCCGGATTAAAAGGCGAAGTATCTGACTTGAAAGCAGAAAATGAACAAATGAAAGCTCAAATTGCTGCAATGATGGCAAAATTAGGTTTATAATTTGATAGATTAAACTTTCACAGATAACGGGAAGAGGGAACTCGATACCGAGAACCCTCTCGTCCCTTTTGGTTCGACTAAGAAAAGAGGAATAGATATGAAAAAATCTACAATGCTTGCTTTCACAGCAGCAGTATTAATGAGCGCTGCATCCCTTACTGGTCACGCAGCCAGCGCACCTACATATGATGATGTATTGATTGTTAAAAACCCTGTAATGACGCCACAACTCGGTTCTGTTGTACTCGTTCCTGTAGCGAGCCCACAAACGGTGGCAGCTGTTCATGATTATGTGAAAGCTTGGCAAAATGCAGAAATCAACATTGCAAAAGCTAAGGTTAAATACGATGATCATAAACAATTGACGAAATCTGAAAAGGTTTGGTTGCATTCTTATGACAAACATAACTATGCTGACTATTTCCGCACACATTCCATCGGTCGTGTGCATGGTCAAGAAGTGTTCATGAACTGGAATGGTGAAAATCGCAACAAAAATGAATACGAATACTTTGATATGCCAAAATACAATGAGCAAGATGGTTTCACTAATAGCTATGGGTACAATGTACTTCGTGGCATGGTAGACCAAATCAATGCAGTTATCCAAGAGCAAAAGAAAATCGGTGGTCCTATGACTGACGAAGAAGCACAAGCGTTGGAAGACTCCATTTTGGACATCATGGCTCATGATCAAGAACATGTAAACAATGACGAACTTCGTCACTACATGAACGAAACAATTTGGTACGCCGCAAAACAAACAGTGAAAAACAAAGCTAGCGAAGAACCTCAAGCTGGTGATGACCACGAAGTAGACCTTCGCGCAGCAATGGCTAATCCGCCTGCAGATCAACCTCAATCTCGTAAAGTAAACTTACGTGATGCTATAGGCAAATAATCTGGCTGAACACTAAATTATAAATCCATATGGCCCTTATAGGCTCTCTAATCCCACCCCCTTTCTTCTATAGGGGCCATAATAAAAACGCTCACACTGTGAGAACGGACTTTTGAATTGAACGCAATTTAGAAAGTACCGTCCCATAGTGTGGGCGTTTTTTGGTGCATAGAATATGGTTTTTAGTAGACCCATAGGTTCATTTTGTGTGTAGTTTTATTTGAGATGCTAGCATATATTAATAGATATATATTAATAAACCATAAAATTTAGCATTATACAATTTAATGTATTGAATTGATGAATGTCTTATAAATACAGTATTTTGCTGATTTATCGTATAATTTCGATTTATGAAATTTATAGAATAGTGATATTGATTAGAGGCCTTGTTTTGTCTGATTTTATATTATTTAACATATTTATAAACTAAAAAGAACTATGACTTATATGAAAAGTATATGAAGAAAATGTCGTTGAGTACGCTATAAACATAGTTATAGCGTACTTTTTGATAAATGTGATTGTTTTTACACATACATATAAAATTCAGTTTATTTTCATCTAAAATATAAAATTTCATTAAATAAATAGGTGTAAAAGTATTTACAATTAATTAATAAATTGATATTATTAAGTTATCCTATATGAAGTGTGTGTGAATGAGAGAAAAACCACTCTTCATGAAGTGAACTAAAGTGTAAAAGTTACATTTTTCATGTACTTATGAGAAAGGGGTTCAAAGGTTTTATGAATAAGGTCTTTAAAGTCGTTTATAGCAAATCTAAAGGCTGCTACGTTGTAGTACCTGAAACTGCGAAAAATAATAGCGGCAAAAAGAAAGTCCTAGCTAGCGTATTAGCTGGTTTAGCGCTTGTTGGCGTTGGCGCACAAATGGGTACTCCTGTAGATGCGTTCACAAGTACTAACCCTCTTAAGACTGATAACAGTATTAATACTAACGACAGTCGTATCAATATTAAAACTGCAAAGACAGTAGGCGAATATGGTGATCAAACTGTTGGTGTTAATTCTGTTGCAGTGGGCTATGGCAACTATACTAATAATGAAGATGGCACAATTGTTTATGGTGCGGCAAACAGTGCAACTGCAAATGCGGCTATTGCATTAGGTAATCGTAATGAAGCATCTGGTGGTAATGCTGTAGCACTTGGTACTAGCAACACCGCAACTCAAGTTAAAACAATTGCCATTGGTAATAAATCTAATGCTAATGCAGATGGTGCCATTGCTATCGGCGCATACAATAATCAAAACTTTACAACTGGTAGTAGTGATACAACACCTAAACAAGCGGGTGGTAATTCCGTCGTTGTTGGTAACTACTCCCATGCTGGTGGTAGACAAAGTGTGGCTATTGGTAACAATGCAACGACTCAACATGATGATTCTGTAGCTATTGGTGCTGACGTATCTGCTTTGGCAGGTCATAACATTGCTATCGGTTCTGGTGGTACAATTGCACAATCCGCACCTGGCAAAACAGGATCTGCAGCAATTGCAATAGGTCTTAATGCGCGAGCTACATATGGTAATGATCTTGGCGCATTCGACATGATTGCTATTGGTAATCAAGCAACTGCATCTGCTAATGCTGCAACAGCTATTGGCACATTGTCCCAAGCAACTGGTAATAATTCTACTGCAATTGGTAATAAAGCTAAAGCAACTGCTTCTGGTGCGCTTGCATTTGGTCAAGCAACACAAGCAACTGCACATGGTGCTCTTGCAACTGGTAATGGTGCAGAATCTAAGGGCGTAGGTTCCACTGCTGTTGGCCGTACGGCAAAAGCTAATAATGATGGTTCTGTTGCAGTAGGTTTTAACGCAGAGGCTACTGGTGACCATGCGATTGCAATCGGTGGTGATGGTAAAGGTGCTCCTTTCACAGACAGCCCTAATACATATGGTGGATTAGGTAATAAAACGACAGCATCTGCTACAAATGCAATTTCTGTTGGTTATACTGCAAAAGCTGATAAAGTTGATGGTGTAGCACTAGGCTCTAACTCTGTTACAACAACAGATAAAGGCGTTAAAGGTTACAATCCTTCTGATGACCATACACGTCATTACACAAACTTAGCTAACAATGTTCGCACAGCTACTACTGCTGCTGTATCCATCGGTAATGGTAGTACATTGACTCGTCAATTGACAGGCCTTGCTGCTGGTACTGCTGATACAGATGCTGTTAACGTAGCTCAATTGAAAAACGTTGGCGTTGCATTGACTGGCAATACTGGTTCTAGCGACTTCTTGGCTGACGGCGGTAAATTGAATGTTCGTGGTGAAGGCCGTGTATCCGCAGCTGTTGCTGATGAAAACACTAAAGACTCCAGATTGACTTTGACATTTGATGACAAAGGCATGGTGAAAGCTGGTAAAAACGTTACTGTTGATGAAAAAACAGTTGATGGTCGTACTACATACACAATCAACGCTGCAGATGCTGCTGCAAAATATGATTTCTTAACAAATGCTAAGGCTAACGGTGGTAAATTAGATGGTACTGCTACAGCAACTAAAGTTGAAAGCGGTCAAACTGTTACCTATGCAGCTGGTAAAAACTTAACAGTAAAACAAGATATCAACCAATCTGCAGGCGAACAAACATATACATACTCTTTAAATAGTGATCTTGGTGGTATTACTTCCATTACTAACAATGGCGGTCCTACAATGCACTTTGGTGGTGACAACATCAGCATCACTGGTGGTAACCTAGATCTTGGTGATAATAATATCACTAACCTAAAATCTGGTGGCAATGTAATCAATAACGCTGCTAACATTGGTGACGTTATCCGTATCTCAAAAGCTAATGACTTGCATGTAGCTCCTACAGCAGGCACTAATAACAATGTGGCTGAATACACTGTAGATGCTAACAAAAAGGTTACATTAACATACCAAGATGGTAATGGCAACACTGTTAACGGCCCTAAGGCTGTTATCGACTTGAGCGGTTTGAAAACTGGCGATATGAGCTCCTTCAACGTGAAATCTTCTGCTACAGAAGGTAAGGTTGCACAAGGTTCTGCTGGTGTTCAAGAAATCCGTGACGGCAAAACTGTGGAAATGCAAGCCGGCAAAAACATGACCATTAAACAAACTAATAAAAATGGTAATGCGGCTGTTGAATTCTCCTTGAACAAAAATGTGGACCTCACTCCAGATGGTTCCTTAACAATCGGCGATACTAACATCACTGACAATGGTTTGACTATTAACGGTGGTCCATCCATTACAAAGACTGGTATCAATGCTGGTGGTTTGAACATTACTAATGTGAAAGCTGGCGTAAATGATAACGATGCAGTTAATGTTAGCCAATTGAAAAAGGTTCGTGCTGATGAACGTCACATCAAACCTGGTGAATACGCAGTTGATAACAACGGCAAAGTAACGATGACATACCTTGACGGTAACAACCAGGACGTTGCTAACGAAACAGCTGTTATCACAGGTATTGCTAAACAAGATCTTTCCAATATCAACAAGGGTGGCGAAACAGTCATCCAAAATCTTGCTAAAAAATCCATCGATATGGAAAATGGTAAGAATACAAAGGTGAGCAACCGTGAAATCAATGGCGTTAAAACTTTCAAAGTAGACGTTGAAGGTGATTTAAACGACATTACATCCATCACAAACAAAGCTGGCGATGGCAAGGTTGTATTCGGTGGTAACCAAACTGTTAACGTAGCAGGTGATCACAATATTAACTTGAATGCTAAAGTTGGTGACATCACTGGTTTAACTAACGTAACTTTGGATGCTCCTGACTTCGCTAAAAAAGGTCGCGCCGCTACTGAAGAACAATTAAGCATCGTTAATAACGGTTTCAATAACACAGTTGGCTTGACTGGTAACACAGGCGCTACTGATCTTCAAAAATTGAACCAAGCTGGTGGCTTGAGCTTTGGCGTAATTGGTGCTAACAATGGCCAATACATCAAAACATCTGCATCTGGCAGCAACGTAGCTGTTGACTTGTCCGATGAAGCTAAAGGTAAATTGAACAATACTGTAGAGGTTCGTGGTAAAAATGCTGCGAAGGTTACTTCTGTAACAGAAAATACTGTTGACGGTGGTAAGAAAACAATTTACACAGTAGACGTTGATAATGTAACACCTACAGCTGCTTCTACTGAAAAGGTGAAAGCAAAAGCTGATTCCAGTAGTTCTACAGATAAAAACATTGCTAAGGTTACTCCTCAAGCAGGTGACCAATATGGCGACGCTGGTGCAACTTACGAAGTAAACGTATCCCGTAACGACGTAAAAGACGCAGCTCGTGAAGCAATTACTGTAAATACTAGTAATACAACTAACAACCCTATCACTGTTACACCTGTTCAAGATGAAACAAACCATAACACAACTTACACAGTAACATTCGATGGTAACAAAGCAGCTACTCAAATTCCTTTGACATACAAAGCGAATGGCCAAAATGCTCAAACAGTTACATTGGATAAAGGTTTGAACTTCACAAACGGTAGAAACACAACAGCTTCTGTAGATGCTGAAGGCGTTGTTAAATACGATGTGAATAAAGATTTAGTTAACATCAATTCCATTTCCAATACTACAAATGGTCCAAAAATGGAATTTGGCCCTAACTCCATTAACATCACAAATGGCCCTATCAACATGGGTGACCAAAACATTACTAACCTTAAATCTGGTGGTGATGTTATCAATAACGCAGCTAATATTGGTGATGTAAAACGTATTTCTAAAGAAAACGATTTACACATTGCACCTACAACATCTAATCGTCAAGGTGAAACTACTACATCTTACGCTTACGATGCAGCAAGCAAATCTGTAACATTGAAATATAACGATGGTAATGGTGCTAACCAATCTGGTACAGTGGCGAAAATCGACTTATCCGGTTTGGCTGATCAAATCAAAGACGGTTATTCCTTCTCTACTGACGCTAAAGGTAATGTAGTTGGTAACCATGCTGTTACACCTGTAGCAAATGGTAAAACTGTTTCTTATGCAGCAGGTAAAAACTTAACTGTTGCTCAAAATATTGATAATGCAACTGGTGAACATACTTACACATATGCATTGTCCAATGATGTTGATTTAACACCAAATGGTTCCTTGAAAATTGGCGACACTATCCTTAATAATGGTGGTTTGACAATTACAGGTGGCCCATCCGTTACTAAGACTGGCATCAACGCTGGTAACTTGAACATTACTAATGTGAAAGCTGGCGTAAACGACACTGATGCAGTTAACGTAAAACAATTAAAAGATGCTCGTACAGTTGTTACATCTAACGATAATTCCGTAACAATTAACAAAACTGAAAACGGTAACCAAGTGACTTACGACTTGCACGTGGCTCCTGGTGCTGCACAATCCGTATGGAATGTAAAATCCACAGGTAACACAACTGCTGATTCTGAAACAGCTGCCAAAACTATCTCTGATGGTAAAACAGTTGAAATGGTTGCAGGCAAGAACTTAACTGTAAAACAAACTAGCAACAACGATGGCGCTAAGGTTGAATTCGACTTGGCTAACGATATCAAGATTGGTAAAGATGGCAAAGACGGCGTTGACGGTAAAATCGGTGTAAACGGTAAAGATGGTTCTTCCGTTGTGATCAATGGTAAAGACGGCTCCATCGGCTTAAATGGTAAGGACGGCAAAGACGGTCTTACTATGAAGGGCGAAAAAGGCCAACCTGGCTTAAACGGCAAAGATGGCATCACTCGCATCGTTTATGAAGATAACAACCATGATAAACATGAAGTTGCTACGTTAGATGATGGTTTGAACTTCACTGGTAACAACACTGATACAGTGAACAAACAAAAATTGAACAGCTTAGTAAAAGTACAAGGCGAAGGCGTAGATAAAAATACATCTGCTACATTCAAGAGCGCAGCTGGTAACATCAACGTAAAAGCTGATGGTACAGATACTTTAGAAGTTCAATTGAACAAAGACTTGAAAAACATCAACACAATTAAGAACGGTGGCAATGCTACTTTCACAATTGGTGGCGATAACTTTGCATTCAATGGTGGCAACGTAAGCATCGGTGGTAACAACATTACTAACCTTAAATCTGGCATTGTAAATAACAATGATACAGATAACACAAATGCTGCTAACATCGGCGACGTTAAGAATATTTCCAAAGCTAACGATTTGCACATTGCTCCTACTACATCTAATCGTACTGGTGAAACAACTACATCTTACGCTTACGATACAGCAAGCA
>OATT01000852.1_pt1 | contig 22537 bp, 24 predicted proteins | sample 1476071 | NCBI WGS metagenome assembly OATT01 (sample SAMEA2579989, study PRJEB22360) | human gut metagenome | biome: human gut; feature: human-associated habitat; material: faeces | place: Denmark | collected 2008/2010 | reverse complement strand
GGAGTTATCCAGATTAAAAACATTTCAGCTTTAGCAGTCAATGATTATACGAAAGTTGAGGATATATCAGATTTCTCAAAGTTACCTATGAACTCAAAGAAAGCCTCACTTGTCTTTAGAAATCATGATATGATGACAGATTATAAAGAAATTATAGAAGTAGATCCAGAATGTGATGAGACCCTTTCTTTTACTGGACATTCAAATGCTACCACTGAAATCGTTGCTGATCAACCATTTGAAATTATAATGACTGTAGGTTTTAAATAATGAAATCTAAAAAAATAAGTATTGTGGCAATTGTCTTAGTTCTTATTTTTTGTCATTCATTTAAAAACTCATATGCATTAGTGACATTAGAAGAACGATTTAAAGTTATACTTGCAAATTCATCAGGATCATTAACAAAATCATTAAACATAGATCTTAGTGGTGTTAATATAACTGAAAATCCAAGCGTTCGCTATTATTGTGAGGAGGATGTAAGAGGAACAGTATATAATTCTATTGCTCCAGTAACTGGAACACAATTAATATGGTATGATGCAGATAAAAAAGTTAATAAAAATTGGTATAGTTTGGGTGGAAGTGTTGGTGGAAATTGGAGCAGTAATACGAAATCATCTCTTACATTTAATTCAGTTGATGTTACTGCAACTACACCATATGTTCGACTTCCAAAGGTGTCAAAAACTGGATATACTTTTACTGGATGGACAATTTCAGAAACACAACGAGCATATTATTATTTTAATGGTGCATTAAGAAGTACAGTTGGTTCATCATCAATATCATCAAAGGATGGTTGGTATCAAATCGAGGTAGGAATGACTAGTAGTGCTTTAACGGTTCGACCAACATTTAAAATTAATAATTATACAGTTACTTTTGAGGATGGGATGGGCAATATCTTAAAAACACAAAATGTCCCTTATAATAATAATGCTACTCCCCCTACCTCCCCTATTCGACAAGGATATACATTTTCAGGATGGAGTCAGTCATATAACAATATAACATCAAACAAGACAATAGTTGCTACATGGACTCCTATCCTATTGGATGTTACGGTTCCAGAATCTTTAGATATTTATCAAATTCCAGGAAAAGTAGATTTAAAGATCAATGCATTATATCTTCAAAATAACTGTATAGGAACAATAGATATAAGTAAGTTAAAAATTGATTTATTTAATGGATATCAGTTTGCTGAAATGAACAGTGATTTTAAGAGAATGCCATTTAATACAAAAAAGATATATCTTTCCTTCAATAACTATAATCTTATGAATGATTATAATAGTGGGTTATCAATATCCCCTAATGGTTCCTTATCAATGCAACTTAATGGAAAAATGGGTGGTTTTTCATATAGCTCAAAAGATCAGATAGCCACTATGCATTTGATTATGAAAGTAAGAGGACAATAAAATGTACCAGTGACTGGTACATTTTATTATAGATATATTCTTCTTGCAAAATGCATAAAAAACGGTATAATAAAAGGTGAAGATAGCAATGCTATTGATTTGGTTTAGTCATCCTTCGCTAATTGTCAGTTATCGGAAGGATGACTACTTTTTTATTTGAATTATGATTTCCTTTATCTCTTTGAGAATAAGTAATATCAAAATGTATTCAGTCAAAAGTATCACCTCCTAACTGTCAAGTCAGGGAGGAATCGGTGAACGCATAATCAACAGATCACTATCTTCGACAATAATTATATCATATTTAAATACTATAGGCTACTTTTTGTAGTCTTTTATTATATCAAAAGTAAAAATAAAAGGAGATAATTATGTATAACATATTTAGAAAAAGAAAGAAGAAAAAAGATACTTGTAATGAAAAGGATAAAATCTATTATGATTAAGAAATATAGGAGGTAGAAGGAATGTTATATCAGATATTACCAAGAAAGTCATATCAATTTAATCAGGAGAAAATGAATATGTTCTTTAAGACAATTGCATCTGTTAAGAATAAATTTTCTTGGAAAAGTATAATCCAAAATTTTCAAATGCATTATATTATTGATTGTACTAAGGATGATAAACTTAATTTTTATATTGATATAGAAGATAATTTAAATCACGAAGTTATTATAAATGCTCTTCATGTTTTGCTGGGTGAACAAGCTGATATATTTGTTGCTAAAGAAAAGCTGCAATCACATGATACTGTTAATACTCTCTATCTAAATGATGATCACAAAATAGGGGACAAACCAAGATTAGCAACGTATTGTAATGATTCTATTTTTATGAATATTTTAGGAATGATGCAACCAAGGACACGAATAGATATTAGTTTTAAAGTTGTTAAAGCATCTATGAGCAATAAAAACAATATTTTTATGAGTAGAATGGCTACAGATGTTTTAATTGAACTTATGATCCATGTATCAGGACATACAAAATACTCCAGAACAAAAGTTAAAAATATTTCAGATAGTATATCATCACTCACTGCTTCATCAGAACAGTTATGGACAAAATATAAATATGACATAAGACCAATTAAACTTACTGGCAGTGAGGCCATGAATTTTATACAGATACCGACTTTAAATAAAAAAGATGATCTTACATTAAATCGGATTCATCATTTGCTCCCTGGTCAAGTCACATTGGAAGATAATGAATTTGCAACTGGTATCTATACTGGAACTTTGTATCATCCTATTCAGTCTGATAGGAAAACATACATTAATATTGATCATATCCGTAAACATGCTTTGGTTACTGGAACAACTGGGTCAGGAAAATCAGCTGAGATAGAAGAGTGGATAGATCAAATACTATATGATCAGGTAACTGGAAAAAATAATATAGGATTTACATTTATTGATCCTCTAGAGACATCGGCTTTAGGTGTTATTGATAAAATTTTAAAATTAAAAGATGATGGATATGATATTAATAAACTCTTAAAAAAAGTTAGATATGTAGATCTTTCAGCTGATGATTATATTTTTCCAATGGCGTTATTAAATCCTTCAACTGATTCTACAGAAACATTAGATTTCTTTAAATCATTATATGGAGATCTGAATACTATCCAGGTAGACAGAATGCTCACTTCAGCGATTAAATCATTATTGCTAGACGATGAAGAGCATTCTGTTTTTGATATTGAAAAGATCTTTAATTCAGGAGATTCAACTTTTAGAGATCGTCTGTTAAATAAGATTTCTAGAAATATCTATGCTGAAGATGAAATTAACTTTTTAAAGAACACTAAATTTAATCAATCAATTGCTGATCCGATATTAAATCGTTTAGCATCATTTAAAAATTCAGAAAAAAAGAAATTGATGTTTTCTTTGACAAGTCAGTATGATGCATTAAAAGATATTAGAAAATGGATGGATGAGGGATATATCATATTACTTAACTTAAAGTCTATGAGTGATTTTGATATTAAGGTTATCTGTGGATATTTAACCACACAATATTATTTAGAAGCTAAGAAAAGACCTGACTTTTCAAAGTTGCATCTATTGCTTGTTGATGAAAGTCATAAGATACAGATGCCTATTTTTCCAAAAGTAGTAGCAGAATTAAGAAAGTCAGGTTTATCATTAACTCTTATTACACAACTCCTTGAACAATTCTCTCCTGACTACTCAGAACAACTTATTGGTAATATAAATACGATCATATCATTTAAGCAGAAAGCGAGAGCTGCAATGGAATTGCAAAGAAGAATACCATCTCAGGATGTCAGTAAAAATGATCTTATGCAATTGCCATCAATGGTAGGGTATTTAAGTATGGAAGAACAAGGAAAAGAGAGAAGTATTCTTATTAAGGCTAAACCACCATATCGCTATATTAATGGGAAATTAGTGGATTATACTAATCCGTCTGAAGTCCAAAAGAACTTAGATAAAAATAGAAATTTTGCAAAAGAGTTAATGGCTAGAGATTTTATGTCAAAAGCTGAAGCAGAAAAAATTGTATTTAAAGGACATGGCAGAAAAAAACATATTGAAGAAATCGAGAACGAACTTTTAACAGAGGGTGATGCTCTTTTAAGCGTTCAGGATGGCGAAAAAACAAAAATAGAAATTAAAGGAGAAGAAACAACATGGGACGAATAAAATACATCTTAAAAGGAATGAGATATCAGTTGATCAACCTTATTCCTTATAAATATAGAAGACCATTTATTTTATATTTTTCAATTTTAGGATTAGTAGGATATTATAATTTTGCAATGTATATATCTTTTTGCTTTACTGGTGGAAAGAATACATACTTAGCAATCATTGGCGATACAGTATCATATGTTATGGATATGTTTATAAACTTTAAAAATAAGGGACTTCTCATTTTGGTAATAATAGCTGTGTTTGCTTGGATTACATATAAATACTGTATAAGAGATGAAAAATCAGATAGAAATAATCAACAAGAAAATCAATCTAAAGAAACATATCATAATCATAGTTGGTATTATCAGATTAATTCAATGATCAGTTTTGTATATGCTCTTATAACTATATTAACAATCATTTTTATAGTAGGTGGTTTACATGGGTAATAGAAATTATCCTAAAATAGACTCTGGAGATATGGAACTATTTCAAAGAATCAATAAACATGGTTTTGTGGATATGTATTATATCTACAAATTTTATAAAACTGATTGTAAACCAAGAACTGTTGCAGATAGAATTAATCAGCTCATTCACCATAGATATTTGTTTGAGAAGAAAACATTTATACCACCTGATTATTCATCAACAACAGTATCAGCATATAAAATTATTGGGCTAGGTATTTTAGGACAAAGGCTCATTGATGCATCAGGATTTAAATCGCATGACTATAGCAAGGTTTTGAAAAGTGCATCTCCGTATCGAATGTATCATCAAGTACAGTTGACTACAGTATGCGATATGATCCAATTGGGATATCAAACTAGTGAAAGTAATTTTGAACTCTTTCAAATATTAAATGAAAAGGAATCTTATCTAGAGTCAGCAGGCAACATGCCTGATGCAACATTATTATTTAGACGTAAAAATGGGTTGCCAGGATATGTTCTTGTCTTTATGGAATTAGAAAGAAGCTATGCAAGTATGGAACGTATTTCAAGTAAGTTGGTAAACTATTTTATATCGTTTTCAAATAATAGTTATGGAAGTATTTGGGGCTTGCCGATTCTCTCACAACGTATCTTGTATGTCACACAGACAGAAAGTCAATATGAAGTATTGAAAAGTAAAATTTTATCTTCAGATAATTATAAAGAATTGAATGTTCTTATCGCAAAATACAGTGATGTTATTAATGATTCACAATTGAACATCTATTATGATTTAAATGCTGATAAACATATCAAACTCTTAGGAAATATGAGTCATTAAAGTATGGTTTTTGCTATGGTAATTGGTATGGTTTGGCTATCTCACTACTACGATACTTAAAACCATAGCAAAATCTATGTATATCAATACTTTCCAAGAGATTAAGAAAAATAAATACCGTAAACTACTATATAATTTATATCCTTATTATATATTAACTGAGATAACCCACCATATGGACTAAATAAAAACGCTAACCATATAAAATATATACCAATACTTAATACTACTTAAATAACTTAATAATACTAATTAATACTTATAATGATATATAGATAATACTAATATAATATGATAAAATACCTTTAGAAACTGTTGGAGGTAAGAATAGAATATGGCAGTAAAAGAATACTTTGCAAAATTTATGAATAGTGTGGAACATATTCTTCCAGGAGGAAATAAAATAGATATTGCTGAAAAAATGATTTTTATATTTTTAATATTAGATGTATTTCAATATCTAACTAAAAATAGATTCACCAGTTTTATTTCAAATAATATTCAGAATAAAATTAGTTATATTATAAACTTTGAGTTGTTGGATGTATTATCATCATTTGTTGTTTTTATTTTTGCTTTTGTAATCGTTGTAAGATTCATTGAATTAAGAATTAGTAAATTTATACAAAAGCATAAATACTTTATTCAAAGGGACTGGTATATTAATGAGTTTGATATTGAATATTTTTCATTATGGTTTTCAAAATACTATGTTTTATATTTAATGATTTACATTTTTATAGATAAACCAAAATTATCATTATCATTATTGACATCGTTAATAGGTGATACAGTAAATTTTTATGTTTTGCTTAATTTTATGAAATGGGGATTCATAATCGAAATTGCTATTATTACTATTGTGAGAATCATTGGAATAATTTTTATTGAACGTACAGATTATATTGAAAAGAGAACTACGTCAAAATCAAAGATTGCTGAGGATACATTAAAGAAATTATATGCAGATATTAACAATAATCCTCAATTAAATTATTTTGATGAAAAAACAAAAGCTCTTCATATTATAAATGATGAAATTGAATTGCTGAAGATTGGTGTTGATATAGAAGAAATTGAAAAGAAATTTAAAAATAAGTAATAAAAATGTACCAGTCACTGGTACATTGGATAAATGAAATAGATAGTTTATTAAAATCAAGTCTTATATTTAAATTTATGTTTGATATAATATCTTATAGATAGCTATACAAAATAAAAATATAAGAGGGTGATTAAAGAAGTTAAATTAAATTCAATAATTTTAGGTGATGCCTATGAAGTTATTAAAAAAATTGATTCCAACTCAATTGATCTTATTGTTACTGATCCACCATATTTAATTAGTAAAGGTAGTAGTGGTAATGGCAGAATTTCAAAACAGATGTTAAAATTAACTAATGAATTACAAGATTCGGATGTTGCAAATGGTATCAAGTTAGATATTCTTGATGAATTCATGAGAATTATGAAAAAACCAAATATATACATATGGTGTAATAAGAAACAAATTTTACCATACTTGGACTATTTTGTAGGTATTCATAAATGTTCTTTTGAAATACTTACATGGATTAAAACTAACCCAATACCTACTTGTGGTAGGAATTATATGAATGATAAAGAATACTGCTTATATTTTAGAAAGGGTATTTCACTTCATACAACATATCAGACTGGTAAAACGTACTGGATTACTCCCACAAATGTGAAAGATAAGAAATTGTATGGGCATCCTACTATTAAACCAATAGATATCATTAAAACACTAATCCAAAATTCAAGTGCTCCTGGTGATGTGGTATTTGATTGTTTTCTTGGATCTGGTACTACTGCAGTTGCATCAAAAGAATTGGAACGTAACTATATTGGTATTGAAAAAAATTTAGATTATTATGAAATAACATTGCAGAGGTTATTGTCTTGTTAAAACTTGCTTTATTAATGAAGTTATGATATTATATGTTTGTTGAAAGATGAAAGGTGTCTCAAGTGTATGCTTGAGGCATTTTTTTATTTTCTGAAATAACTCCTACAGACATTCTAATATTTTTCTATAATGTTAGAGGCAATTATCGGTAGGAGGAAAAATGAGGAAAATAAGTAACAATATAGGATTAGATGATTGTAGTAAAAAATTAAGAATAGCAGTTTATTGTAGAGTATCAAGTCGAGAGCAAGCATTGTATGGCTATGGTATAGATGCACAAAAAAGTAAAATAGATGCATATCTATCATTGTTTGATGTCGAGGTTGAAGAAGTTAATTATTATATTGATGAGGGAATAAGTGCTAAAAATCTTAATCGACCTGAAGTAAAGAGATTAATTAAAGATGTTAAAGAAGATAAAGTAGACGCAATATATATTTATAAATTAGATCGATTAAGTAGATCAGTTATTGATATATATAATATGATTGAAATGCTGATTGATCATAAATGTAATTTAGTTGCAGTTATGGATAACATAGATATCAATTCAGCTAATGGACGTTTGTTTGTTGGAATATTAGCAATTATTGCACAGTGGGAACGTGAGACAATTATAGAAAGAACTAATGATGGTTTAGAAGAAATGGTCCGACAAGGAAAGTGGCCATATGCTTCTAAACCATTTGGTTATAATAAAAATGAAGATCTCATATTAAGTGTAAATGAAGAAGAAAAGAAAATATTGTATGACATTGTAGTTCAAATAAAAAGTGGAATGACAATAAAAGAGGTTGAAAGGTATTTATTAAAAGAATATGATATTATAATGTCATCATTACAAATAAGAAAAATGCTAAAGAGAGAATGGTATTATGGTTTGTTCCATTACAAAGGAAAAACTTATACAAATATATGTCCTAAAATTTATAATGAAGAAGATGCTGAAGAAATACAAAAAATGATTTCAAAAAGGCATAGGGCAGATAATTATGATAGTAGATACTATTTTAGAAATAAAATCAAATGTGTATGTGGTGAAATACTTGATTTGAGTAGTACAAAAAAAGGAAATAAGCAATATTTTTATTATGTATGCCCAAAGTGCAAAATGAGAATTAACCAGGATTATATTATTGAACAAAGTTTATACGCTATATCTTCAGAGGTTAGCCTTAAAGAGATAAAGAATAATACAAATAAGGCACTTAGGAAGTATCATAGCATCAATAGAAAAATTCAAGATATACATAATAAGTATATAAATAATAAAATGGATCTAAATGTTTATTTAACATCACTTTATAGATTGGAGTTTGATAAGAAAGAACAAATGGCGAAGATAAAAACTGATAAACTTATAGACTTTATAAGATGGGAACAAATGACAGACTTAGAGAGAGGGAGTTTTGTTAATAATCATATTGCTAGAATCATTGTGGATGTTCATGCAAAGATAGTTGTTAAAGTAGAATATATTCATAAATAACTTCAAAATAAAGTCAAACTCGACTAGACAAATGTTGAAATATTTTGTATACTGTATATGTAGTTAAAACAAATTAAATAATGATAATTGCCAAAGTCTTTCAACGTGTATTACCATAATTATTATATATTTAATCTGTTCAGTTCGAGTTAATTAGCCATCATGGCACCAAGATATAAATGAGCTTTAAAGATATTTCTTTAGAGCTTTTTATTTTGACAAAATAGAATTTTAGTGGTGTTAATGATGATTGTTTTAACTATTCTATAAACAGATTTATTATATTTCTAAATGTTAAATTTTGTCGAGCAATATATTGGCGTAACTTTTTATTTTTTTAAAAGCTATAATTTATATATGTATGGAATGATTTAACAATAAATATATAATAGGCTATTGTTTGAAATATTAAATTTATCTCATACTTAACTTTTATTATTCAGAAATAATCTAAATATTTTGTGGTTAAAGTCAAGAATTTGGGAGGAAATATATAAATAAGAAAAATTTAATCAGATGTACAGTTTTTTTTAGTGTTTGCTTTATGAGTGTAGTGTCTATTTTGGCTTATAATCTTATTATTGAAGAAACTTTTATACGCCTTAAAGATACACAAGTGATTATGAAGCATGATGAATCAGGAGATGAATTTTCAATTATACATACACAATATTGTGTAAATATAATTGTGAATTTGCTTTAAAAACAAACATAAAGTGAAGCTACTTTGTAGAACTACAAATTCTTTCAAATTGTAAAGGTATTTGAATGTTTAAAGCAATGTACATTCTTTGGGGATTATAATATATTTCTTGTTAAGCTTGTTTTCGATGTATATAATGTGTAACATTGATAAGATCTTTTTTCAATGTTTGGTAAAATAATTACATTATCGTATGTTGTATTTTTTGTTGCTTTATAGAATCCCCCCCTATTAATCATCCTATTACTGAAAATAAATCTATGACTACAATCGAGAGTTCCTTTTATTATAATATCTGACTATTCATATGAAAGATGGTGATATAGGAAAAGAAGGAATCAAAATTGAAGCGTCTCATATTGCTATTGCAGCAAATGCAACTGCTACGGCTTCCAATGGTCAAAGTGTTGATTTTGAAAAGGAATTCAATTGTGATTTTGGAATAGAGGCCAATATTATTGATTCATTACAAAGGTCTAACACTATATCCAATAAAATACTATTTAAGATAATGGAGAATATCATCAAATAATATAATTAGATAATAGGTGAGAACATATTCTAGAAAACAAAGTGGCAAGTTAGAGCCTTGACTCCAAAACAAAATATTATGAGATATGGGGAGAGTCATAGAAATCCAAGTGATTACTATACTTTTTAAGTGATGAAGAGAATCATAGACCCAAAAAATAAGTCATATATCATATATGAAATAGTTCCATTATCTTTTTTTAGATAATGGAACTATTATTATAAAATAAACTATAAATTTCAAAAACTTTTACATGTTGTTACGATAACAGCAATTGTTGTTATGGTGATGCAAAGTATTCAGATAACACCATATGCCACCAACCATAAGAGTTAAACTAAAAATAGCTGCGGCAACTAGAATAAAGTAAATAATACCTAATGCTCCACTCACAATGGTAAGAAAAAATCCCAAGATTGTTAGCAGTGCTGCACCAATTGTAGCCAGCTGACTACAGTCGTTATAAGCATCATAAATTCCATTTTGACCTAATATAGCAAAACCTATAAATATACTAATTAGCCCTATTAAACCAACTGCTATAACAATAATAGGAAAGAATTCTTCATAAAATAACTCGCCAAGATTGGTAAGGGTTAAAAAAGCAACAAATGCTAATATGAGTGCTATAATAATGACAATACAACTATTTTTTGAATATGATTTCATTTAAAAACCTCCTTTCATTATAAAATATGAAAAAAGGTTAATCTTGTATGGTTTATCTATTCAGGTTTTGTCTTTTTTGCTTCGAGCCATAACATATGTAAGACTTCAATAAGCATTTTTCTCACTTTAGAATCTAATAAAGTTAATTCTTTAATTGCACCTAAAATATGTTTATAAGAAATATGTGATAAATCAGAAAAAGTATAGAGATTTAATGTGTCAAATAACTTAAACATAGAATCAACAAAAAGATGTTTATCTTCATTACTTAACTTTTCTAAGAAAAGTAACACTTTAATAGCGAAATTTACACTTTCACAAGACAATTCATCTTCAACAAAATGATAAGGTCCGACTTCCCATGAAAAACCATTATGTTGTAGCATACCTGTATAATGACTATGAACAACATGATAATTCTCTTCATGACCTAACACAATGCCAAAAAAAGAATAGTGAGGTATATAACTTTGAATAATAGGTAACATATTCTTATATTCAGAAGATAACATGATCTCATCTTGAAAACCAGGTCCATCATAATTATAGATTTGAATAATACGTTTTTGAATTTCTGAATCTATAAAGCAGCCGGCATACATAGCGAGATTACCACCTTTAGAATGACCAGTTAAATAAATAGGTCTTTGCTTTTTGTATTGAAAGTGTTTCTTAAGTCGTTGAAAAAAGGATGGGGCCAAATATTTATTTTTGAGTGAATCAAGCAAAGAATAAGAATAAGAAAAATCAGAGATATATTTTAAATATTCAACAGATGATAATTGTGCAGGTACTACATTCTCACATAACATTAAAAAATCTTCATGCCAACCTACAAGAGAATCATCAGTTCCACGATAAACAACAACCATATCTTGATTTTCTAATATCAATGTCATTGCAGAGAATTGTTTGATAAGTTCTTTATCTATATCATTCACAAAGCTTATCATTTGAATATTCTGATAACGATGAGATTTAGCCATTTTTTCAAATAATGTGTAAGATTCTCTAATTGTTGGATTTAGTGGCATATTGGTATTCTTATAAAAATCATTGTATGCAAGAAATGCATCATGAATTGTTATGATATGGTCATAATCTAATTGAATAATTTCATCTAAGTTAATATAAGAAAGTTCACTAAAAATCAAGAAGTCTATTTCATTATATGGAAAGTCAATAGGAGATAAATCACCTCGTAAATCAACATAATCATAAATTGTATTTTTCATGTGAGTCCCTCCTTTTATAATTTTAACCATTCTACATGATTTCATTAAAAAAATCAACATTCATATTTTCTTCATCTCTGTGTGAAATTGTCAAAAGAAAAAGATAATTTGCTAAAATTATAGAAATATGATAATCTATCAAATGAGGAAGTGAAAAAATGAAAGCGTTTGATAACAAATATTTAAAAAGAATAGTTTTTAGTATTCAAATGATATCAATGATTCTATTAATAGTAATGGCATATAGTGTACAGTTAATACCAATGAAATATTTAATAGGTGTTGGTGTATTCTTCGTTGCTTTGCTTGTAGGTGAATATTTTTTAATATTTTATAAAAAAGAAAAAAGCAAAAGGTCTTTAATAACGCAAATTCTAAGTATTATATTAAGTTGTGGTTTAATGGTTGGTTCTTTTTATTTTTATAAAGCAGGAAGAACTGTTAATTTAATGACAGAAAATAAATTTCAAACAAGAGCTTTTTCAGTCATTGTTTTAAAGAATTCTGAAATAAAAAATGAAACACAACTACCAAAACATCAAGTAGGGTATATCTCATCAATTGGAACAGAAAATATGTCTTATGCAGTTGCTGAAATTCAGAAGAATGTTGGTAATATTAATTTGAAAGATAATAAAGATTTTAAATCATTATTATCAGCTTTATATAATAAAAATGTTGATGCTATTCTTTTAGATGAAGCATTTAGAAGTTTAGTAGAACAAGAAAAAGATACATTTAGTGATGATACACGTGTTATTTATCAGGTCACAAAAGATGAAGAAGCAGTTAGTTCAAAGAGTGTTGATGTGACGCAAAAACCATTCTTAGTGTTTATTAGTGGTATTGATGAATATGGTGATTTATCAACAGTTTCAAGAAGTGATGTCAATATGCTAGTAGGGGTCAATCCCAATACGAAACAGATTTTATTGATCAGTATTCCTAGAGATACATATTTTCCACTACATACAAGTAAGGGAATGGATAAGTTTACACATGCGGGTATTTATGGTTTACAAGAAAGTGTCAATACTTTACAAGATTTAGTAAATGAGGACATCAACTATTATGCTAGAATGAATTTTACTTCGTTTATTGAGATAGTTGATGCATTAGGTGGAGTCACAGTTCATGCTTCACAAGATTTTACGACAAAGATAGGGAAATATGAAATTAAAAAAGGAGAAAACAATTTAAATGCAAAGCAAGCTTTAGCATTTGTTAGAGAAAGAAAATCTTTTATTGATGGAGACTTTGAAAGAGGACGTAATCAACAAAGAATGATTTCAGCGATTGTGAAGAAAATTGGCTCACCAGCTATTTTAACCTCATTCTCTTCTGTACTTGATACAGTAAGTCAAAGTGTTGAAACGAATTTCTCATCAAGTGAAATTAATGCATTAGTGCAGATGCAATTAGCAGATATGCCAGCATGGGATATTCAATCTTATCAAATTGAAGGAACGCCAGATAGTTTGCCTTGCTATTCTTTAGGTGGAGTGAGTGCTTCAGTTGTCGTTCCATCTGATTTATCAATTCAACAAACAACAAATTATATTGATCAGTTAATGGCAGGAGAAAAGATTCAAACAGAAACTGGTGATTTAGATCAGTAGGAAAGGGAATTATATGAAAGAAACTTTATTACTATATCATGTTGCTGATGATGTTCAAAAAGATATAAAGAATATAGCTGAACAATTACATATTCAAATACAATATCTTGATGAATCCCAGTTACATGAAACAATGGGGTATATTTTAAATATTGATGGATTTGAAAAATCTGAAGTACAGAATATTTCTGGTAATTTTCAACAAGAGTTTGTTTTTTTTGCAGGAATGAGTGATAAACAGTTAGATATTATATTACAGTTATTTAGGATGCAGGGGATACCTAAAATTCCATATAAAGCCATGTTAACTGAGCATAATGTTCATTATAAATTTTATCAACTTTATTTAAGTGTGGCTGATGAATATCAACAGATGTCACAAATCAATAATTAGAGAATCTAAAGGATTCTCTTTTTTTTACTAAAAAATCCTAAGCTCCAGCGGACTTAGGATCACAAGTTAAATTCATTTGTAAGTTTCTTAATGTCTCAGTATCTTTCTTACTTAAGATAACTGTTGAATGAATTTCACAGTCTTTTAATAATGGTAAGACTTCTAGACATTGTTTTGCATTTGGTTGTGATGAAGATGCTATTGTTAATGTCAAGAGAACTTCATCAATGTCTAATAAAGGATTAGCAATATTTAAATAATTATTTTTTAATGATAAAATAGATTGTAACATATCTGGTGATATTAATTCTATTTCTTGATCAATACCAGCTAAATATTTTAAAGCATTTAATAATGCTGCACTTGACGCTCTTAACAGAGAAGAGGTTTTTCCAGAAATCAAATGACCATCATTCAATTCGATTGCACATGCAGGAACTTGTCTTGCTTCTGCAATTTCTTTTGCAAAGATTGCACATTTTCTATTTTTAGCATCGACATTTGCCTGTGATAATAACATTTGCATTTTTTCAAGTGATTTGGTATTGATTTTTCCCATTAAATAATCAACTTCAGCATGATAATAGCGTCTAACAATTTCGCGACAGCTTGCATCTTTAGCTGCTTCATTATCAATAATTGCATAACCAGCCATATTTACACCCATATCAGTTGGTGAAGCATATGGAGATTCACCAAAGATTTTATTAAACATTGCATTTAAGACTGGGAATATTTCAATATCACGATTATAATTGACTGTTGTTTCATTATATTTTTCAAGGTGGAAAGGATCAATCATATTGACATCGTTTAAGTCAATTGTGGCAGCTTCATAGGCTAAATTTACAGGATGTTTTAAAGGAAGATTCCAAATTGGGAATGTTTCAAACTTTGCATAACCTGCATTCACACCATGTAAGTGTTCATGATACAATTGAGATAAGCAAGTTGCCATCTTTCCTGATCCAGGACCTGGTGCAGTGACAACAACTAATGGTTTTGAAGTTTCTATGTAATCGTTTTTACCAAATCCATCTTGAGAGATAATATGATTAACATCATGAGGATATCCTTCAATAGGATAGTGAATAAAGACCTTTACACCTCTATTTTCTAATTTGGCTTTAAATGTATCAGCAGCGTTTTGATGGCGATATTGTGTAATTGCTACGCTTCCAACATAAAGACCAACACGATGATATTCATCAATTAATCTTAAAACTTCATCATCATAAGATATACCTAAATCACTTCTTACTTTATGTCTTTCTAAATCTTTTGCACAAACAGCAATAATGACTTCCACTTTGTCTTTGAAAGTCAATAACATTTTTAATTTACTATCTGGTTCAAATCCAGGGAGAACTCGTGATGCATGATTATCATCAAAAAGTTTTCCACCAAATTCCAAGTAAAGTTTATTATCAAACTGATCAATTCTTTCTTGGATATGTTTTGATTGTAATTCTACATATAATTCATTACTAAACGCCTTTTTCATTCTCTTTCACTCCTAGATTTCATTATATAGAAAATAGGGTGAAGTTAAAGAAAATAATAAGAATTTGTCAAAATAATAAATATTATTCGTGTATAAATTGTATATTCTTAAGAGAAGATGTTATAATGAATAAGGTGATAAAATATGAATGAAAAATTATATGAATTTGATGCTGAGATAAAAAAAGTTCCAGATATTGATGGGGCATATATTATCTTTCCATATGATGTTCGTGAAGAATTTCAAAAAGGACGTGTTAAAGTCAAAGCAACATTTGATGGTGTTGAGTACAATGGCAGTTTGGTGAGAATGAAAACCCCTTATCATATTCTTGGTTTAAGAAAAGATATAAGAGCATTAATAGGGAAGCAACCAGGCGATACAGTTCATGTGACAATACAAGAGAGAACTGAATTGTCAGGAAAATAGAAAGGTTTGTGATAAATGTCACAGTGCTCATGATGTATTTAAGGTTAAAATCATGCAAATAATCATCATAAGAATGAATATGGGATTATGAGGATGTGAGTTAATGTTAAGAATGATAGATAGTTTTATGAAGAAGGTTGTTGAGATGACTGGAAATCATCTCTTTTTTTGTTTGTTGATGGGTTCTTGAACTGCTATTTATAATGATTTGAAAGTTTTATTGATTATTTGATACTGTATAATTTCTTCTGAGATAATTATCAGTTTATTAAAGTTGGTTTCATATCTTGATTTATCTTCAATTATTAAAGAAAATATTTACTTTTTTCTCAGAGAACTTATGATATTGATAAAGAGTTTTCATATGTTTAAAAGGTATAAGGATGTTTTTTTAATAGGTATTTGATTTATGACAATTATCATTAGAATATAAATTGTAAATGAACAAAAGGAGAAATTTATGATAGCAATATCAACATTATTATGGTTTTATTAGGATTTATTTCTAGAGTTAAAGAACTTATTACAGTAGCACAAAAAGATGGTACAAATAGTATTGTCTTTGATGTTTTATTTCCAATACTCATATTTCACATTTTTGTGAAGATCGAAATGTTGCATATGCCAGTAATACTGTGATATTTGATTTGATAGGAACACTGATTGTTTATGCGTGTATTGTAATATGGATTAGATAGACAATTTCATAACTATACAAACAAAAAGATCTAGATATCAATTCTAGATCTTTTTAATAAGTCTCAAATTCTTGGCGTAATGTTTTAATAAAGTATTCTGCTGCACGAGAAAATAGATGATATTTTTTCCAGACAAGCGTCAATCCAACTTGTAACTTAGGCTCAAGTGGTTTGAAACATAATGGACTATGACCAGTTGTATTGATTAATCTATCTAAGGTTAAGGCATAACCATTACCTTCTTCAACTAATAATGAAGCATTATATATAAGATTGTATGTTGCAACAATATTTAATTTATCATAACTGTACTCCATCCAACCAGAGATTTCATTTTGAAACATAACTTGGTCTGAACAAATCAATGGAAGATCTTTGATATCATCTGGAAGAATGCTTTCTTTATTTGCAAGTGGACTGTCTTTTCGCATAAGGAGTCCCCAAGTATCGCATGATGGTAGTTTAATAAAGTCATATTTAGATATATCAGCAGGTTCTACAAATATTCCAAAATCAAGCAATCCTTTTTCTATTTTATCTGCAACATCTTGTGAGTTGCCACTAAAAATATGAAACTTAATATTTGGATAGACTTCACAGCATTTATGCATAACCTTTGCGATTAAGCGCATACCATCGGTTTCACCTGCTCCAATATAAATGTCACCCGAAAGAGAGGCGTCAGAAAGCATAATATCACTTTCGGTTTTTTCAACCAGAGTGACAATTTCTTCTGCTCTTTGTCGTAACAACATGCCATCATCAGTCAGTGTGATTTTCCGATTGCCACGAATAAATAATTGTTTGCCTAATTCTTCTTCCAGTTCTTTCATTTGTCTAGATAATGTTGGTTGAGTCATATGCAGGCGTTCAGCAGCACCTAAAATTGTTTCTTCTCTTGCGATAGCTAAAAAATATTGTAAAACTCTTAATTCCATAATCCTTCACCTCATTTTTATTATAATGATTTCAGATATGCTCTTCAAGTATACATTACCATTTGATATAGGTATTTGATATTTGATATATCTTGTCTTAAAATAATTTATGAGGAGTGATAATCATGAAAATTCAATTTTTAAAGGAGAACATTGAACAAAATTTACAAGATGCTGGATGTGATAAGAATCAAATAAAAAGATTTCTAGAGATTCGCCAAAATAGTGATATTGATAAACAAGTTTTATTTTTAAAATGTCAAAGATGTAAACTTATGGAAAAAATGCATCATGTACAAAAAGAAATAGATTGCTTAGATTATTTCATTTTTATGTTAAAGAAGGAGAAGAATGGTGATGGAAAATAAAAATGTTATTGTTATTTCAACAAGTTTAAGAAAGGGTGGGAATTCTGATTTATTAGCAGATGCATTTGTGAAAGGGGCGATGGAAAAAGGAAATCATGTTGAAAAGATATCTCTAGTCTCTCAAGATATTCATTTTTGTAAGGGATGTCTTGTATGTCAAAAAGGAACTGAATGCATCATCAAAGATGATGCAAATAAGATTATCCATAAGATAAAAGATGCTGATGTTATTGTTTTTGCAACACCAGTTTATTTCTATGAAATGAGTGGTCAAATGAAAACATTATTAGATAGAACAAATCCATTGTTTATTGATGATTATCATTTTAGAGATGTTTACTTATTGGCAACTTGTGCTGATGAAAATGAAAAATCAATTGATAATCTTATTCATGGTTTACATGGTTGGATAGACTGTTTTGAACATTCAAGTCTTAGAGGTGTTATTAAAGGGGTGGGAATTGATCAATATGGTGATGTTAACAATCATCATGATATTTTGGAACAAGCTTATGAAATGGGAAAAAATATTGAGAACAGAGGAAATCCATGAAGAGGTAAAAAAATCATTGTAGAATTAAATGAATCTTAAATAGAAAGGGGGGTGATATCAATGAAAAAAATTATGATTCTCATCAGTTTGATTATGATTCTTATAGGCTGTCATAACGTAAATCTTAAAATCTTAAATTGTCAAAAAAAAGATTCTAAAATTGTCAATGATCAATTCAAAACAAATCAAGGAGAGCAACAAGTGAAGACTATAACAATGATTATTAATAATCAAGAATGGCAAGTCAATCTTTATCAAAATGATACAGTTGAAAGCCTAATCAGTAGATTACCATTAACCATTCAAATGAAAGAATTACATGGAAATGAGAAGTATCATTATCTTGATTTTCAACTGCCAATTATGAGCGAATCAATTGATCAAATTGAAACGGGAGATCTTATGCTTTTTGGGAATAATTGTCTTGTTTTATTCTATGAAAGTTTTTCCACCCCTTATCAATATACTAAGATAGGATATATTGATAATCTGAAAAATATAAAAAATTTAGTTGGAAGCAAGGATGTGAAAGTCACATTTCAAGTTAATAAATAAGGAGGAAATGATTATGGAATTCGTGAAACAAAAATATTTAAGTGGAGAAAGAGCTCTATTTCAAAGTAATGGAGTTAGAATTGAAGATTCTATTTTTGCTGATGGGGAATCATCATTAAAAGAAAGTCAAAATATAGAGATTAATCAAAGTATTTTTAAATGGAAATATCCATTATGGTATTGTCAAAATGTAGTTGTTACAAATTCTACTTTTTTAGAAACAGCACGTTCAGGAATTTGGTATACACATCATATTGATATGAGAGAGTGTATCATTGAGGCGCCTAAAACTTTTAGACGTGCAAGTGATATTACATTAAAAAATGTAGATATGCCATTTGCACAAGAATCATTTTGGAATTGTCATGATATAAGATTAAATAAAGTCAGTGCAAGAGGTGATTATTTTGGAATGAATAGTGAAAATATCATTATTGATGATTTGCATTTAACAGGAAATTATTGTTTTGATGGAGCTAAAAATATTGAAGTTCATAATGCAAAGTTAATTTCTAAGGATGCTTTTTGGAATTGTGAGAATGTTATTGTCTATGATTCAACAATTATTGGAGAATACTTGGCATGGAATTCTAAAAATATAACTTTTATCAATTGTACAATTGAAAGTCTGCAAGGGTTATGTTATATGGATAATGTGAAAATGGTGAATTGTAAGTTAATCAATACATCTTTGGCATTTGAGTATTGTTCAAATATTGATGCGGATATTGTCTCGCATATTGATAGTATAACCAATCCTATATCTGGAGTAATAAGAGCTCATAGTATTGGTGAAATTATTTTAGATGAAACAAAAATTAATCCCCAAGATACAAAAATTATGATTACAAATCCAATTGTTGGAGAATCATATCAATGTGATTATGTAAACTGTTAAATATGGTTGATAATATAGCAGAAAGAATTTAAGGAGGATTCATATGTATAATTTTTCAAAACTAACAAATAGGAAAGAAACAGATTCATTGAAATGGGATGTTGCCAAGCATGAATTACCTATGTGGGTTGCTGATATGGATTTTGAAACAGCTCCTGAAATAGTTGAAGCAATCGAAAAAAGAGTGAGTCATAAAATTTTTGGATATAATATTGTTCCTGATGAATATTTTCAAAGTATTCAATACTGGTGGCAAACAAGACATCAGTATAATATGGAAAAAGAATGGATGATGTTTTGTACTGGAGTTGTACCAGCTATATCTTCAATTGTGAGAAAATTAACAACTGTTGGTGAGAATGTTCTCATTCAATCACCAGTTTATAATATATTCTACAATTCAATTCTTAATAATGGGCGTTGTGTATTATCAAGTGATCTTGTTTATGATGGATATGAATATAATATTGATTTTGATGATTTAGAAAAAAAACTTGCTATGCCACAAACAACCTTAATGATTTTATGTAATCCTCATAATCCAATTGGAAAAATATGGAGTCAAGAAACATTACAGCGAATTGGTGATTTAGCTGCTCAATATCATGTTGTGGTTGTTTCTGATGAAATTCATTGTGATATTGTTACACCAGGGAAAGAGTATGTTCCTTTTGCAAGCGTTTCTCAAACAAATCTCATGAACAGTATTACTTGTATTGCACCAACAAAAACATTTAATTTGGCTGGTTTGCAAACATCATGTATTGTTGTACCCAATGCTATTTTGCGTCATAAGGTCAATCGTGCTATCAACACTGATGAAGTTGCTGAACCCAATAGTTTTGCTATAACAGCATCAATAACGGCTTTTGAAAAAGGTGGAAAGTGGCTTGAGGAATTGAAAAGTTATATTGAAAGTAATAAGCAAATGGCTCATGCTTATATAAAGACATATTTACCCGAATTACATGTTACTCCTAGTGAGGCAACTTATCTTTTATGGATTGATTGTTCACATGTATGTAAAAACAGTTTAGAGTTAGTTAAATTTATAAGAAGTACAACTGGATTGTATTTATCCTTTGGTGAAGAATATGGAAAGAATGCAAAAAGTTTTATACGTATGAATATTGCTTGCCCTCAAGAACGCTTAAATGATGGCTTAGAGAGATTAAGGCAAGGTATTGGAAATTATAAAAAAGGAAGTGAATATTATGAATAAAAAGAAATTAGAGAGATTACATGAATTTGAAGATGTTATGAATATGGAAAAGCTTTATAACAAAACAACTGAGGAGATAATCAAACAATATTATTTTCAAACTGATCATTTTATAAAATCAAGTGATCAAGGTTTTCAATTAACATCTAGTGAGTTAACAGTTTTAAAAGCTCTCATGAAAATTTGATAGATGATTTTATCGATATCAAATCTTGTAGATAATTAGTTAGATTTACAAATTATAAATGAATGTAAAATCAGTACAATAATTAAAAATTGTTGATTGAGAGGCTTAGTAAACTAGAAAAGAATCTAATAATTGTTAAATAAAAAACAAATATAAAAAAACAATCACTAAACTGTGATTGAAATTTTAAAGTTTGATTAATTTATTTTCTTTAAAATAATAAATATCTTCTCTTTTATATCCATATTTTGAGTTCGGCATACTAATGTGAGGTTCAAAGGTAAACATGTTTACCTTTGATAATTGTGTTTGATTACCTTTTTCAATGTAAATTCTTTCTTCTTGATTTTTTACAATTGAGTGACCCAAATTACCAAGGAAGTCTAAATTCACAAATCCTTTCTTCTTGATGATATCATTCATAATATAATAGAGTTCTTCAAAAGTCATATCATCTGTTACAATCTCTATTAACCTTTCATGAAGATATTTTTCCATTAACAATCCATTTCTCCACTCTTGATTTTGAATATTATTGATATCATTAATAACTTTGCTATTTTCAATAATAATAGTTCTTGCAAAGTCACCCCAATATTTATTGTTTTGTGGGCTTAAATCAATAGTGATAATATCATTATTAGTAATTATTCTATTTGCAACTTTATATCTTTTTCCAGAAATGGACATTGTTGTTTCATCACCAGAAAATATTAATGCTCCAACATTCCAATACCAAAAAGAGTCTGCACCATTTTCAAGCATATATTTTTCACACATATCTTTGATTTCTTTTAAACTCATACCAACAGAAATATTGTTTATGAGATATTGCATTGTTTTTCTATTTAAATTTTGCATAGTTAAATTATTCATTATATCTCTCCCATTTTTATGTTGTGAAATAATTATATCATAGTAATTATTTTTTTATAGCAAAAAGAATATATTGAATTTATAGAAAATAATTTTTAGTTAGTATAAAGAGTTATCAAAATGGTATGTTGACCAAAATGACTCATCACAAAAAGATGACTTTTGGTTGTATATGATTAACTTTAGACAAAAAAAGAGCAATGATTTGCTCTAACTTTCTCATGGCAGGGGTGGCAGGAATCGAACCCGCGTCCACGGTTTTGGAGACCGATGCTCTACCATTGAACCACACCCCTACAAAATATGGTGACCTGTACGGGATTCGAACCCGTGAATGCATGCGTGAAAGGCATGTGAG
>OATT01000848.1_pt1 | contig 22631 bp, 24 predicted proteins | sample 1476071 | NCBI WGS metagenome assembly OATT01 (sample SAMEA2579989, study PRJEB22360) | human gut metagenome | biome: human gut; feature: human-associated habitat; material: faeces | place: Denmark | collected 2008/2010 | reverse complement strand
TCGGCAGCGGCGCAGGCGGACAGCCTGCCCGTCGGTTACGGTCTGGTTGCCGTGTACGCACGCCGGAATGGTATTGCGTCCGACCGCCGACGAGTTTCCAACCGCCGTTTGGAATCCGAAATTCCGCCCGTCGGTCTGTGCCGTGATGAACCCGCTATCGGTCATAGGCTGTGCAAGAGCGGAGACGATGCGTTCGGCCACCTGCCCGACAGGTTGTGCCACCGCCTTGCCGTTGCGCACGGTCTTCTTGTCCTCCTTCGCCTCGGTTGCTGTCGGCTGTTGCGCCGTGCCGCCTTGTCCGGCGGGCATATACTTGGCCGCCAGCTCGTAGGACTTTTCGAGCAAGGCCACTTGGTCGTCGAGTGTCGAGCCGGACGGCTCCGCCTGTCGTGCCAACATCGCCTCCAATTTTTCGATACGCTCGCGCATCTCCTCCTTTTCAGGGTCTTCGGCAGGTGTTTCGTAGAAATTGCCCAACGTGCGGTTGATGTCCTCGTAGGCCACAGCGGACGAACGTATCGTCCGTTGCGGGCAGAAACCTCCGCCGTAGGTGCGGGCGGGCTGCTGCGGTTCGGGATCGAGCAGGTCGAACTCCTCCGACTGCGTTTCGGCTTTATCGTCCTTATCCGAGAATAGTGCAGCGAGGTCGTTCATCTGCGTCCGCCGTTCTTTCTGCTTCTCCTCCATCTTCGCCTGCTCGTAGGCGGTACGCTTGTCGGCGATGATGCCCGCCGAAACACCTCTGTTGGCGGGGGATGATGCCCGCCTCCACTGGCAGGGGCATTTCGGTGTTGAAGCCGACGCCCAGCTGCGCCTCGGCCTTGTCCTTGTCGGAGGGCGCGAAGATCAGCCACATGGAGCCTGCGAAAAGCAATCCCATAAGCGGGTACACGAGCATCTTGCGACGCTTCTGCCGCTGCTCCTCCGTGAGCGGTGTTTTAGGCTTCTCCTCTTTGGGAGAGACCGTAGGATTTTTGTTCTGTTCTTTCTGTTCCATAATCATAATATTTGAAAAAATTGATACTGTCCTGCCGTTGCCGCAGGTCTAACTGTCTGATATGTTCGATCTCTATCTGCCGCCCGCTTTCCCGGCCTATCTCGTAAAGAGCCGTCCCGAAAGTGAAGAGGGCGCAGAGGGCGAACAGGCCGAAAATGACGAGCACTACGGCAAGTTTCGTCCGCTGCGGGAGTGCTTCGAGCCATGCCCGCAACCGCTCGTCCTGATTGTCCGTCCACTTGCCGAGACGTTCGATTAACTTTCTCATGGGCTTATCTCTCCAATGTTTGCAGGTCGCGGTTTTCCAGAATCGTGAAGCCCTCGATGGTAAATCCGTTCGGGTTATCATCCGAACGCGAGGCGTTCAACAAACGGCAACGCGTTACGAGGCTGCGCTCCGTCACGTTGCTCTCGCGGATAATCATCTGACGTGCGTAGGTATTGACCTCGTAGGGGTAGCGGTCGAAGTTGCAGACCACCGAATCGACCTGCAACACCTGATTGATGTTGCCCGCAATGATACGGTTGTAATAGCCTTTCTCGGAGAAATCCGTGTAATAGTTGTAGGCACTCCTGTCCGAGAGCAGCAGGGCACGTTTGATATTGTGCTCGATCGCGCTCTTTTCCGGCGAGAGGGTAAAGAACAGCTCGTGAAAGCGGCGCACGTGCTCGCGGGCTTCGGCGGGGCGGTTCTGCGCGAGGTCTTGCGAGAGGGCGAGCATCAGCGACTTGCCGCCGTCGAGCACGTAAATCTTCTCCCGCTGCCGCTCGGCGAAACGGTAGGCACTCCCGACGGAGAACACCGCCACCAGAGCGCACAGCGCAATGAAGACGATACCGAACAGGCGTATCTGCCTGAACGATGTCTCGATATTTTTCAATGACTTAAATTCCATATTGTTCGATTATTTTCGTTTGAATAATTTTCCGGCGGTATGGTTCCACGCGGCCTTGCCCGCGCGTCCCATCAGCCTGCCCGAATGTCCGGCTACGTTACCAACGGCGGCTCCGGCCACACCTCCGGCAAATGCCGCACCCTTACCCGCGAGCTGCGTCACGGCACGCCCGTAGCTTCCCGAACCTCCGGCCTGAATGATCCATCCGGCAACGGTCGGAATCGTGAAATACCCGATAATGCCGATGATAAGAAACACGATATAGACGCCGTTGGAGGCTTCGAGCGAAAAGTTCGGGTTGTTCTGCAACTCCGAGATGTCGTTTTGAAGCATCAACACCTGAATCTTCGCCAGTACGGTACTGAACAGGTCGGCGACGGGCAGCCACAGGTAAATCTGAACATAGCGGCAGAGCCATTGCGTAAGCGTGGAGTGAAAGCCGTCCCAGACGGAGATAGCGAACGCTATCGGGCCGAGAATCGACAGGACGATCAGGAAGAACGTCCGCAGCGTGTCGATCAGCAAGGCAGCAGCGGCGAACAGCAGTTCCAGCACCTCGCGGAAGAAGTCGCGGATACCTTTCTTCATGTTATACATTCCCCGTTCGATATACATTCCGGCCATCGTGATCATATCGCCCGGCGACCAGCCCAGCTCTTCGAGCTGCCGGTCGAACTCCTCGTTCGAGACGAGGTAGGCCGTTTCGGGGTTGCGCATCATCGCCTCGTATTCGAGCTTGTCCTTCTGCTCGCGGTACTTGTTCATGTCGAGTGTCTGCGATTCGAGCATCCGGTTCGTACCCTGCACGACGGGGCTTAACACCCCGTTGATCGTGCCGAGAACGATGGTCGGAAAGAACATGATGCAGAAGCCGACGGCGAAAGGCCGCAGCAAGGGGTACACGTCGATGGCTTCTGCACGGGCGAGCGACTGCCACACGCGCACGGCCACGTAGAACAGCGCACCCAATCCCGCAATGCCTTTGGCCACCCCCGCCATGTTGGAACAGAGCGGCATCATTTCTTGATAGAGCGAGCGCAGGATAGTATGCAGGTTGTCGAACTCTATTGTCATTAACATCATAAGCGGATGGAGTTAAGGTTACCAATAGCGTTCGTTGCGGCTGCCGTAAAGAGCCAGCACCCTGTCCATGTCGTTCTTCTTGCGCGAGCGCAGGTAGCTTACCGAAATGTTCTTGTTGGTGTAGTACATCACCAGATTGCGGTATCGCCGCACCCGGTTGTAGCACCTGTCCACCACGTCCATACGCTCCTTGTCGGTCATCGAAAGCGTCGTGATGTTCACCACGTCTTTCATCTCTTTAAGGACGTCGTTGCTCTCCTCCAAGAGCTTCGTGTAGCCGAACGCGATGGCCGAGAGTTCCTCGGTGGTGTAGTTTTCGTCGCGCAGCATAAGCTGGAAATTCGTAACGTAGATGTCCGAGATTTCACCGATCATCAGGATCGTGTTCCTGACCTTGACGGCATCCTTGACGAGATTGTTCACCGATTTGAGGGCGTCGTAATATTTCTTACCCTGCTCGTAAATCTTTACCGTCTCCTGAAAATTCGACACCATGTTGGTCGCCGTCTTCGAGGTGTGGATGATATTCTTCGAGGCATTGATGATGCCTTGCGCGAGGTTGCCCGGATCGCTGACAACCCATTGCGCCCGCGCCGTGCCCGCAAGGAGCAGGCACGCGCCGAAAAGCAGAATGATTCTTGTTCTCATTATTTTACTATGGATTTAGCGGTTTCTATTCTTGTTTCGTATCCATGTCCTTTCGGACGTAATCACCGTGCGGGGAGAAGGTCAGCACGTCCGCCGCCTCGTTGTAGGCGATGTCGATGCGCTGTCCCGTGTTGATGAAAAGGTTGCCTTCCTCCTCGCGCAGCAGATAGGTTTCGGGTTTCAGACGACGCGAAAGGCCGCTGCGCTTGAACACCGTAACCTTGTAGGTGTCGCCCTCGCGGTAGATCAGCACGTCGGGTTTCCTGCCCACGCTGACCCAATTCCCGCACAGCTTGTCGCAGTCTGTTTCCTTCGCTTCGGTGCAGGCTTGCAGCATCAAAGCCGCAAGGGAGATCATGCAACTGCTCAGCTTGAGCCATTTCTTTTTACTTATATTCATAAATTTCTTGTTTTTAGGGTTATTACTTCTTATTCCTGCGACGTTCGGCAAGCTGCCGGATCGCCGCCTCGATGTCGCCGCCCAGCTTCGCGGCAAGGGCGTACACCTCCATTTTCTCGGTCTCCTCGGTCGTGTAGGCGAGATATTCCTCCGCACTCACTTCGGTGGCATAGACCGCCGACTGCGTGCCGCCCAGCCCGATCCAGACCTCTTTGTAGAGCCTTGACGGATCGTTCGCCTGATTGATGGAAAGAATCTGTCCTTTCTCCTTGTCCGTCAGTCCGAGCAATGCCTGAATCTGGTCGAACTTGTTCATGTACTTGCGCTGGTCGAGCAGGATTTTACAGTCCGAGTTGTTGATGATACTCTCCTTGACGATCGGCGAGGCGATGATGTCGTCCACCTCCTGCGTGACCACGACGGCCTCGCCGTAGAACTTGCGGACGGTCTTATAGAGATACTTGATGTAGGAGGCCATGTTCGCCGAAGCGATGGCCTTGCCGGGTAGGTCAGAGGCATTACTGCCCCTTTCCCCCCTCAGAACCGTACGTGAAAGTTTCCAATCATACGGCTCAAGCAGTGTTAAATTTCTATTTAATAGAAACCAGCTCATAGTTACATCTTATTAGTTTGAATGACTTTTCTTCTACAACTGTCATGTAGCAGATTATTTACTTTCTTGCCGTTGACTATTTGTTGGGAAGTTCCCCAAGGATGTTCCTTGTCTATGGGTTTACCACATACGGGACATAAATGGTCCTGTCTTTCCCACATGTACAGCAATGATTTTCTGCCGTTGAGCGACTGTAGCATCTTGTAAGTCTTGCGCTTTTCAAAATACTCTGTCCATTCGGGGTCAAAGGGATTTGCTTCACCTTTTACCTTGACATATCGGGTAATCTTTGTGTCATACAGCCTTTTCAGAGCAATCCTGTCATCAGTCTTGCCTTTCTTGAAGTTTGCCACGAAGCACCAGTTACGGTTCTTTACCCGTGTAAAGTATCGGTCGGCAATCCAATATTTGCCTTTCTTGGGGTGTCGTCTTGTAGCCCATTGCCATAACTTTTCAAATATCAGGTAGTCAGCTTTTCTGAATGTATCAGATGCCACACAATTCTTGTAGTAGTTTACCCAGCCTGTTATCACAGGATTCAAGAGCCTTATAAGTGATTCCTGTTTGCTTCCTTTATTGGAATCGATGATTCCTCGGATTTTCTGCATGAATTTCTTCAGGCTCTTTTTGGACGGTTTGATTAGAAGCACTCCTTTGTATTTCCGGATATTGTACCCGAGAAAATCGAATCCGTCATCAATGTGTGTAATCTTTGTTTTCTCTTCCGACAGGGTTAATCCCCTTTCTTGGAGAAAGTCCACTACTAACGGTTTGATTTCTTCCAAAGCTTCCTTGCTTCTACCCGTGATGATAAAATCATCCGCATAGCGTACAAGATGTACTTTGGGATAGTAGGTCGTTTTCCTGGTTACAAATTTCTTGTGATACTTCTCTGCAAACATAGTTTGCAGTCCGTCCAGTGTCATATTCGCAAGAGTTGGTGAGATGATACCACCCTGTGGAGTGCCCTCTTCCGTGGGGAATAGCTCCTTGTTGAAGACGAAACCGCATTTGAGCCATTTCCGCAGCATCACTTTATCCATAGGGATATTGTTCAGCAGCCATTCGTGGCTGATGTGGTCGAAACAACCTTGGATGTCACCCTCCATAATCCATTCGGGAGAAGCTTTCTTTGCAAGGACACAAAAACATTGTTCCCTTGCATCTCCGGTACTTCTCTCTTTACGGAAACCGTAGGAATTACTGTCCGCAGTTGTTTCCGATACAGGTTCCAACGCAAGCAGGTATAATGCCTGCATAGCCCTATCTTTCATTGTCGGGATACCTAAAGGACGTAGTTTCCCGTTACTCTTTTTGATATTGACCCTTTTTAACGGCTGGGGCTTGTAGCCTCTTCTTTTCAGTTCACCGATAGCCTTGAATCTGGTATTGGGAGTTGACCATTTCACCTTGTCAACGCCTGCGGTGTCACTGCCACTGTTTGATGTAACACGCTTTACGGCTAAAGCCTTAGCGTAAAACGAATGCGTCAGCACCCACTGCAAGGATTTCACCCTGCCGTGTTTGCCCGCCTTTTGAGCTTTTACAATACGTGCTTGTAGCTTATTAACCGCTATCTCACACTTGTTCCAGTCTATGCTTTCCCAAGTGCTCCATTTACGGTCAGTAGATGCACACGATGTTTTAATTTCGTTCATTTGCTTTTCTCCTTTAATAAGTTCTATAAGTTTCTTGTAAAACATCCACCATGCGGAAGTCTGCCCACTTTCGTGTGAGGTAATGTTTCAACCTCTATCCGTCCCATTACAGAACGGCATTCGCTTTCTCCGCATTCCTCTGCCCGCACTCCATTCGGCTTCACTTACGGTCTGCTTACCTGCTGTTACACAGGAGAAGTACGGGTTTACCATGTTTCTTGTATATGACAAACGAATGGGTTAGAATCCGTCTATCCGCCGGCAGTCGTTATGTCCGTGTAACCTTAGCATGGAGAAGGTTAACCGACTGCATCCCTTTTGGGTTAGAGCCCAGTATCATTAGCGGCTCATTCGAAGTTACGACGTTTATCAACGGTTCACATTACGTTATTCATACCATTCAGCCTAGCTCCCCTGTCGTTCGATACTAACGGCAGTTGTCATCCCCTCACGGTTCAGACTTCTCCTTTCGGAAGGGCTTCATTGTTGGTTCTGTTACCGCACGGGTTCATTGCTTAATACCGCACGTTCCCATAGGCTACTGTTGACGGAACAACAGGTTCAATCGTTCGATTTCCAACTCGTGGAATGAAAGTTGAACAATCATATACAAGACTTACATGTCACAGCCAAGCCTCTTCTACAATCAGTTGTTTCCGGACACCTTTCAGGCGGCGCATCTTGCCTATGAACAGCTCCATGATGATAATCGTCGTTACCGGAAAGAGGATCGGGTGGTCTTTTATCGCGTCGATCTCGAAGACGATGAACCGCTTCTGTAACAGGTCTAACTGCTTGTCGCTGTTCAGCAGGTAGTCATACTCCCCGCCGCGATAGTACGGTTCCAGCACGTTGAGAAAGCCCGCGATGTCGAAGTCCTTTTCCCGCACCTGCTTCTCTTCCAGCACGGTGCGGTAGTCGGTCTTCACGAACTCGTAGAACGTGTTGAACGACGGTTCGACGCTATTATTGCTTTTGATGCGCTCGATGTATAGCGAGACGGCGTTCGAGAGTGCGACCTCCTCGGCACGGGTGGCAGGCTCGGTGTCCTTCTTCCATAGTGTCAGCAGCAGCGTCTTGATACTCTCCCGTTTTTCGATGTCGAACACCTTGTCGTCCGTGTAGAACGGGTTGAAGGCTATCGGCGTCTCGTCGGTGTAGGTGAAATAAATCCCGTCCTCGCCTCCGGTCTTGCGGCGGATCATCTCGCACAAACCCTGATAGCTGTTTCCGGTGTCGATCAGCACGATATGCGTCCCTTGCTCGTAATACTGCCGCGTGAGGTGGTTGGTGAAAAACGACTTGCCCGAACCGCTCGGCCCCAAAATGAATTTGTTGCGATTGGTTATCGTGCCGCGTTTCATCGGCAGGTCGGAGATGTCCAGATGCAGCGGTTTTCCCGTGAGGCGATCCACCATCTTGATACCGAACGGAGAAAGCGACGAGCGGTAGTTGGTCTCCCCGGTAAAGAGACAGACCGCCTGCTCGATGAACGTGTAGTAGCTTTCCTCCGCCGGAAAATCGGCCTCGCCTCCCGGCATGGCCGCCCAGAAGAGCGTCGGGCAGTCCACCGTGTTGTGGCGCGGGGTGCACTCCATCGCCGCGAGCTGGCTGCCCACGTCGTTCTTGATATGTTTCAGCTCCTCCCGGTCGTCCGACCACGCCATGACGTTGAAGTGGGCGCGGACGGACGTGAGGCCGTAGGAATGCGCCTCGTTCAGATACTCGTCGATCCACTCCTTGTTGATCTGGTTGGAACGCGAGTAGCGCGAAAGCGACTGCATATTGCGGGCACTCTTCTCGAACCGCTGCAAGTTCTCCTCGCTGTTGTCGATCAGCACGTACTGGTTGTAGATGTGGTTGCACGAAAGCAGCAACCCCACGGGCGAGGCGAACGACAGTCGGCAGTCCGAACGGTCTGTCGAGAGTTTCTCGTAGCGCGTGTCGGTCGCCACGTTTCCCGGCAGGTCTTCCGTGTCGGAGAGCGTATGCAGGCAGAGGATATTGTCGCCGATACGCATCTCCGCCGCCGAGAGGGAGATGTCCTGCAAGCAGGCGGTATTTTCCAATGAAAGAGAAAAGTATTTCTCCACCAACCCCGCGCTCGTCGCCGTTCCGGTTATCTCGTCGGAGGAGAGGCGGCGCAGGCGGATGAAGCCCGAATCGTTCATGATGCGCTCGAACTGTTCCGCCGCCTCGATGAACTTCACCGCAGCATCCTTGTCGCGGATCTCTTTGGGGACGATATGTCCCCGACAGAGGGTATTCCAATTACTCTGCTGGCGGCTTCGCTCTTTGGTCGTCTTTGTCAGGAACAGATAGCACGCATGATTGAGGAACGGACGTTCGTTGAAATGCCGCTCGAACGAACGCGACAGGAAACTCATCTCGTCCTTCTGCACCTCTGGTTTGTACCGCTCGCGCACGAACCAATCCTGCTTGTGGACGATACTGTAATCGGGCAAGACCTTAATGGCCTTGCACCATGCGGCATGGATCGCCTCGTATTCCGCTCCCGTTACCGTATAGAGTTCGGGCAGCTCCACCTCGAAAGCCACCGTGATGTCGGCGTCTTTGGAGAGGATGCAGTCGTGCTCGACGGCCAGCAGCGGGAATTTGGCTTCCAATGTCGCGGCTTTAAGTGTATTTCTCATTCTTCTGTTTTTTGCGGTTGAACAATCGGGATATTTTCCGTCGGTTGAGTATGTAGCGGGGATGGCTGCGTGCCGCACCTAATTTCATCAGCCCGTGTTCGCCGTACCGGGCATTCAGGGCGAATGTCTGCCACACCAGAACGGAGGCCGACACCACCCCGAAGCCGATACAGAACCATTGATCGATACCGATCATGTACAGGATGACGAACAGGACGAATAAGGCGAGCAAACCTCCGCAGAAGATGAAGAGGTACTGCGCCTTCAATCCTTTGAACTCTACCGAGCGGCCTATCCCCTTGTTTACAGGGTATTCTGCCATCGCCGGACGTTTAGAGGAAGAACGAACGCAGAATCGTCGCAGCCACGATAAGGAAAATACACGCGCCGAACCACGAGGCGGCGGTCTTCGACGTGTCGGGGTCGCCCGACGAGAACTTGCCGTACACCTTGACGCCGCCGATCAAGCCCACCACCGCACCGATGGCGTAGATCAGCTTCGTCGCGGGGTCGAAATAGCTCGTTACCATACTCGTGGCCTCGTTGATACCCGAAAGACCGTTGCCCTGCGCGAAAGCGGAGGATGCAGCCAGAAGAAGGGCTACCGAAAAAAGAAAATGTTTCTTCGTCATAAATTGTTCTTGAATTGTGCCGGACGGGTGGATAGTCCGTCCGGCGGGTTGATACTGATTATTTACTTATGGATTTAGTGGGCTGTTTTGTCGTGGGACAGCTACCCGTAATCTTTCTCTTTCATCGTTCGTTCATTTTTAATCGTTATACAAAATCCCGGATGTCGAACCCGTCCGCGGCAGGCGCATCGGCTGTGTTTCGAGCTTGGACGGCTACCGTCCCCGCGTCCCCTACGGTCGGGGGTGGAGGGCTTAAATAGTAATCCATCAATCCCGTTATCTTTTCCGCGACATCGGCGGAGCCGCTCACGAGGCGGTCGAAAAACTCCGTGCCTTCCATCTGTCCGAACAGTCGTCCGGCCTGCCGTCGGGAGGCATCGTCAGCCGCAGGGTCGCGGGCGGTTTTCATCGCCGCGTCTATCTCCTCGAAACTCGCGCCCGAAGCGTATCTCCGACGTCCTTCGGCCAGTGGCAGCTCCGCCTCGATGTATTCGTCATCGTCCTCCTCGTATTCGAGCGGAATATCGGGGATTTCCAAATGCTCGAAAGCCTCGTCCAGCTCTTCATCGGGAATACATGACGACGTCCGGTTATCCGTTCCGGTGGCAAATGTAGGGGCTTTTTCTGTCACTGATTCCGTTTTGCCCTCCGTGGCAGCTTGTGGCGTCGGTTTGGCAGCGATTGGCGTCGTTGCCTGCATTTTGAAACTGCTCTTGCCGACAATATCCGGCACGTCGTCCTCACGTTCCGGAGACGTTACATCCGGCTGCGACGCGGGGTGTTCCCTCTGTCGTCGTTCCCACCACAGATAGACCGCCAGCCACACGCCATAACCTGCGAGCAGGCATACCAACAGCGTTTCCATAGCGGCTAAAAGATCGGGCGGTTATGTTCGTCGTACAGCGCGGAGATAACTTCCTTGTTGGCCGCGAAATGTTCTGCCAGCACGTTGTCGATGTAACTGAACAGTGTAACATCGTCGCCGCCGATGACGCGGGCAATACGCCGTATCCGTTCGTGGTACTCCTGCCGTACATAGACCAGCTTGCCCCGACGGGCTACCGTGTCGGCTTTCTTCAAATAGCGCAGGCGGTAATTCCTTTTGGACGCCTGCTTGTTCCATCTTTTCCAAATCATAACTAAATCAAATTATTAAGTTGTTTTTTTATAAAGGGTGTTAATTGCTTCCCGATGTTCTTTGAGATGTTGCGTGAGAACCGTATCAATATATCCACCAATAGAAATACCTTTTTCGGCGGCAAGAATATTCACGATTTTGGAAATCTTGGCATGAATTTCCCTGCTGATATAGACGCATTGGCGCATTTTGATCTCATTACGTTTTAGATATTTGCCTCGATAGTCGGCAGTGGCGACTTTCGTTTCCGGCATTTTCTCGAATGGAGGCTCGAAATAATTTTTCTTACTCATGATTACCCGTTTTTATTTATTAGAAAATGTTGTTATTCATCTCATAGCGTTTTTTAATCTCCTCTTGGAACATATCGAAGTGATGCGCCAGCACGTTGTCGATATAGCTGAACAGCGACACTTCGTCTTTACCGATTACCCGCAGAATAAGCTGTATGCGTTCGTGGTACTCCTTACGGATGTAAACTGTCTTGCCTATCCTTGCAGGTATAGTCGCCTCTTTCAGAAAGAGTGCTCCGTAATCCTGCTCTTTGTTTCTGGCCTTCCGGCGACGAGGCTCTTCCCGTTGCTCCTCCGGTGGCATCGGTTCGGGGGCTACCGCCTCCGCATCGGTCGGGCTTTCCGTCGCCCGTGCCGACGGCGGGAGTGTCAGGTCGTCCTGCCGGAACGAGTTGATGATGAAATTCTCGTCAATACCCTCGATATTCGTTTTCTTTGCCATAGGCCTACTGCGTTATGATTGTCAGGATTTCAGCGACCAGCTCATCGAGGTTGCTACCTCGCACAAGTGACTTGTCCGCCGGAAAGAGCGTCGAACGGAATACCGCCTTGCGTTCCGTTGCGGCCTCCTTGCGGAAACGCTTGCTGTCCGGTAGGTAGGTTTTCAGTATCGGGAGTGCCAGCTCCGCGCAGATTTTTTCGTAGGCGGAATAGATTTCCGTCTTTTCGCGCCCGTCCACCATGTTCCAGAGCATATACAACCCCTTGATGCTGGTTTTACCCGTACTGATCATGTGTTCGTTGATAACCGTAGCGAACTGCATAGAACTCGTCATGACGACACGGTCGGCGACAATCGGGCAGAAAATATAGTCCATTGAGGCGATGGCCTTTACAATGTTCGGGTTATTGATCGTACCCGGCAGGTCGAAAAATACGAAATTCAGAGGCCGTCCCGTTCCGGCCAGCTTCTCCGCCGTTGCAACTGCATCCTCCGGTTTGCAGCACAGCACAGGATAGGCTTTCTTATCGAGCCGCCTGAACTGCTCGTAGGCCATTGCCTTGTAGTGGTCGTCCTTCATGGTCATATCCATGTCACGCCTGCGCATATCATGGATGCTGTACTGCGGGAAGTCGCAATCGACAACCGCGACATCATACCCTCTGACGTAGTGCAGGTAGCTTGCGACCAGCACCGTGATAGTCGTTTTTCCGGCTCCTCCTTTTTGCGTGGAGAAAGCTACATAGGTTGGTTTGTTCATACCGTTGTAAATTTTAATCGTTATACATAGAGTTATCTGTTTCTACAAACATTCGTTTCTACCATCAGTCCGACGTAAAGCCATATATAGGGACGGATATTCCGTCCAACCGCCCAACGTCACAACCAACCAATGTTGGGCGGGCTTTCGCAACCGCCCGACGTGCGTATGCTGTTCGGATTGTCCGGTTGCTCGTCGGTTTGTTCCTGCCGACCTTCGGCTGTCCCGTCCGACGGTCGTGCATTGGTTTCTACGGCAAATAAACAAGGAAAAAATATCGGTTGTATCGCTTCTGCCGCCTGTGGCAGCTTGTGGCGTCCGTTTGGCAGCGTTTGGCGTTTTCGGTCTCGGAAAAGCCGTCCCGGAAGCCTCTATCTTTGCACCCAAGCGACAGGGCGCACCATGCAGCTTCATGCTGCGGTCGAAATCGGTTCTCCCGCAATCCGTCTTCGGACGGATTTTTATGTTCGTCAGAACATAGCAAGGTGTGTATCGAGTAACTCGATACTTTTCGGGTTACTCCCGAAAACCTTGCCCTTGCAGGGGGCTTGGGCTGTCCCTCCGAAGTCGGGCAGCCCTGATCTCGAACCTGCAGTCGGTAAAGGCGTAGTGGCTTATGTCGCGCAACCACTAAATCCACATAAGTATGAACGGTAAGAAACGAAATGTCGGGGGCAAACCGCCCAAACCCGACAAGGCCAGCCACCAAGTGATGGTGCGCTTCAACGACGAGGAATACGCCCGATTCCTCGCCATGTACGAGCAGTCGGGCGTGTACGCAAAAGCGGTTTTTATCAAAGCCCGCGTTTTCGGTGCGGAGTTTCGCGTGCTGAAAGTTGATAAGACGCTCGTCGATTATTACACCCACCTCTCCTCACTGCACGCCCAATACCGTGCCGTCGGTGTGAATTATAACCAGACCGTGAAGGAGTTAAAGAGCCGCTTTTCGGAGAAAAAGGCAATGGCTCTGCTCTACAAATTGGAAAAAATGACCGTCGAGCTGGCAGGATTAAGCCGTCAAATCCTCGCCCTGACACACGAATTTCAGCAGCAATGGTTGCCAAAATTAACGTAGGAAACTCCCTTTACGGGGCATTGGCCTACAACGGCGAGAAGGTGAACGAGGGGCAGGGACGGCTGCTCCTGACGCATAAGATTTTCGACGACGGGACGGGGACATTCGACATCCGGCGGGCGGCGGAGGATTTCACCCGCTACCTGCCGGAGCAGGTGCGCACGGCGAAGCCTGTGGTGCATATCTCCCTGAACCCGCACCCTGACGACCGCCTGACCGACACGGAGCTGACAGCCATTGCCGAGGAGTATCTTGCACGGCTCGGTTACGGCAACCAGCCTTACGCGGTGTTCAAGCACGAGGACATCGACCGCCACCACCTGCACATCGTAACGCTTTGCGTGGACGAACAGGGAAAGAAAATAGGAGACAGCTTCATCCGTCGCCGGAGTAAGAACATTACCCGTGCATTGGAGCAGCAGTACGGGTTGCATACCGCCGAGCGCAAGCGGCAGATGCAGCACGAACCGCCTCGGCACGTGGATGCTGCGGCAGGCGACGTGAAGAAGCAGATCGGGAATGTCCTGAAAGGCATATCCGTCAGGTACAAGTTCCTGACGCTCGGAGAATACCGCGCCTTGCTTGCGCTCTATAATGTAACTGTCGAGGAGTGTCGCGGCGAGGTGCGCGGCAGGGAGTATCGCGGCTTCGTCTATTCCGCGACCGACAATCGGGGCGAGAAAATCGGCACGCCGCTCAAAGCCTCCCGCTTCGGCAAACAGTACGGGTACGAAGCGTTCGAGCGGTGGTGCGCCGCGAGTAAGGAGCAGATCAAAGAGCGAAAACTCGGCGATATGACCCACGCGACGGCGATGGCCGCCTTACGCCGTACGAAAGACCGGGCGGAGTTCATTGCCTTGATGAAAGCCAAAGGCGTGGACGTCGTGCTGCGCGAGACCGACACGGGGCGCATCTATGGTGCGACGTTTATCGACCACCGCACGGGATGCGTGCTGAACGGTTCCCGTTTAGGTAAGGAGCTTTCGGCGAACGCCCTGCAAACGCATTTCGAGCTGCCGCGTCCGGGCATCCCCGTTTCCATATCCTTACCACTGTCCGACACACCCGATACCGGGCAGCAAGTACAAACCCCGTTCGATGACGACACCATCGCCGGAGGCTGGGGATTATTCACGGCAGAGGGTGGTGCGGCGGATGCCGAGGAGCAAGCCTTCATGCGCGAAATGCAACGACGAAAAAAGAAAAGGAGGAATAAACGTAAAATCTAAAAATCGAAATTATGCAACAAGAAGATGATTTGAGGGCATTAGCGAAAATCATGGATTTTCTGCGTGCCGTAAGTATATTATTGGTAGTGATGCACGTCTATTGGTGTTGCTATGAAGCGATCCTCGCGTGGGGTGTGAATATCGGCGTGGCCGATAGAATCCTGATGAACTTCGACCGCACAGCCGGATTGTTCCGCTCCATGCTCTACACGAAACTATTTGCCGTCGTGCTGCTCGGCCTCTCGTGCTTGGGCACGACCGGAGTGAAAGACGAGAAGATTACATGGCCGCGCATCGGCACGGCTCTTGTAGCGGGCTTCGTGCTGTTTTTTCTGAATTGGTGGCTGCTGGCTTTACCTCTCCCGCTTATGGCGACGACGCTGCTCTACGTCGTAACGATAGCCGCAGGGTACGTCTGTCTGCTGATGGCCGGGCTGTGGGCGAGCCGCCTTTTGAAGAACAACCTCATGGACGACCCGTTCAACAACGAGAACGAATCGTTTATGCAGGAGACACGCCTTTTGACCAACGAATATTCCGTGAACCTGCCCACGCGCTTTTACTATAAGAAGCGGTGGAACAACGGCTGGATCAACATTCTTTTGCCGCAACGTGCGTCCATCGTATTAGGAACTCCGGGTAGTGGCAAGTCGTTCGCGGTGGTCAATTCCTATATCAAGCAGCAGATCGAAAAGGGCTACTCAATGTATATCTACGATTTCAAGTTCCCCGACCTCTCGACCATTGCCTATAACCACCTGCTGAACCACTTGGACGGGTATGCGGTGAAACCGAAGTTCTATGTAATCAATTTCGACGATCCGCGACGGTCGCACCGCTGCAACCCCATCCATCCCGACTTTATGGAGGATATTACCGACGCTTACGAGAGTGCCTATACGATAATGTTAAATTTGAACAAGACGTGGGTGCAAAAGCAGGGCGACTTCTTCGTCGAATCGCCCATAATCCTCTTTGCAGCAATTATTTGGTATCTCAAAATTTACCAGAACGGGAAATATTGCACCTTCCCGCACGCCATCGAATTTCTGAACCGCCGTTACGAGGATATTTTTCCGATTCTATCCTCTTACCCCGAACTCGAAAACTACCTCTCGCCCTTTATGGACGCATGGCTCGGAGGGGCGGCGGAGCAGTTGCAAGGCCAGATCGCATCGGCGAAAATCCCGCTCTCGCGTATGATTTCGCCGCAGCTCTACTGGGTCATGTCCGACAGTGAATTTACCCTCGACATCAACAACCCGCAGGAGCCGAAAATCCTCTGCGTCGGAAACAACCCCGACCGGCAGAACATTTACGGCGCGGCACTCGGCCTGTATAACTCACGTATCGTCAAACTCGTCAATAAGAAAGGTAAACTCAAATCCTCGATTATCATCGACGAGCTGCCGACCATCTATTTCAAGGAACTGGACAACCTGATCGCCACCGCCCGCAGCAACAAGGTCGCCGTGCTTCTGGGTTTTCAGGACTTCTCACAGCTTGTCCGCGACTATGGTGACAAAGAAGCCAAAGTCGTGATGAACACCGTCGGCAATATCTTCTCCGGTCAGGTGGTAGGCGAAACGGCTAAGACGCTCTCCGAACGTTTCGGAAAGGTCTTGCAGAAGCGGCAGAGCATAACCATCAACCGCAACGACAAGTCCACCTCCATCAATACGCAGATGGATTCGCTCATCCCGCCCTCGAAGATTTCCTCCCTGACGCAGGGTATGTTCGTCGGCTCCGTGGCCGATACGTTCGACGAGCGGATCGAGCAAAAGATTTTCCACTGCGAGATTGTCGTGGACGCCGAGAAGGTAAAGCAGGAGGAGAAAGCCTACAAGAAAATTCCCGTCATTACCGATTTCACGGATGAAGAGGGCAACGACCGCATGAAGGAGCAGATTCAAGAGAACTACAACAGGATTAAGGCCGACGTGAAACAGATTGTCGCCGACGAGTTGGAACGCATCAAGAACGATCCGGCATTGGCGCATCTGTTACAACAGAAATAGCCGGAACTGAAAAACGGAGGGTAACGAATAATCGACAACCCTCCGTTCCTTTTTGCAGTTTGGCGATAGCCGTCTTCGCGTTGTCCTGAAAGAACTGCCGCCACTGCTTATCGTTTTTCAACGTGATATGCCATTCGTCCTCCAACACGCTTATCGCCCGTTTGCGGATTTCCACCAATTCGTTTTCTGTCGGGAACCTGCCGGAATACTCCCGATGTTTCCGGATACACGAGCGAATATAATCCCGCAGTAACATCTTCTCGTAACCATCGAGGCGGGAAAAACGCCTGCTTTCCGAAAAGACAGGCATATTATCCACGTCTGCATTGTCGAAAACAGATTCGTCGTCATAGTGCATGGCTATACCTCCTCCTTTGGGGAATTATCGTGTTGCAGTCGGAAGAACGTCTTTTGCCGCTCGATCTCTTCGCGCAACTCCTCCTCGGTCGGCATATAAAGCATATATTTCGAAGCAAACAGACGGTCGTTGTCATGCAGCACGGAGTAGCGGGCGATGTCCTCATCCGTTTCCGAGCATAAGACGATGCCGATGGTCGGGTTATCGCCCTCGCCGCGCACCCGCTCGTCGTACATCCGCACGTACATATCCATCTGCCCGACATCTTGGTGCGTGATAGTCGTCGTTTTGAGGTCGATCAGCACGAACGATTTAAGAATGTAGTTGTAGAACACGAGGTCGATAAAATAATCTTTCTTCTCGGTGCGGACTAATTTCTGTCGCGCGACGAACGAGAAGCCTTTGCCCAATTCGAGCAGGAATTTTTGCAGGTTGCCGATGATGGCTCCTTCTAATTCCGTTTCCGTAAAATCACTGTTGGGCGAAAGGCCGATGAACTCCGCGACGGTCGGGTTCTTGATGAACTCCATGCGGTCTTTATCGAACGGAGCGGTCAGCGCGTTCATCTCGCCCTCGACCGTATCTTTGTGCTGCGAGAGCAGCAACCGTTCGTAATACTGCGAACCGATATTGCGGTCGAGCGTGCGGTAGCTCCACATCTGTTCGGCAGCCTCTTTCAAATACCACGTGCGGGCATTGGCATTGGATACCTGCATTAAACGCTTGTAGTGCGACCATGTTAAAATTCGCCACGGTGTAGCGAATATTTCGGGAAAGGTCTGGTAGAATTGGCGATAATAATACAAGGAACCGAGGGAGAAGCCTTTGCCGAACTCCGCCGTAAGCTCTTTCGAGAGCGATTTTAACAGCTGTGAGCCGTAGTCGGCACGGTCTTTCCCCTGCTGCTCCTGCTCCACGATTCGCCTGCCCATCTGCCAATACGCTTCGACCATTGCCGAATTGATGGCGGTATATGCCTTTTGGCGGGCTTGTGCTATGATCTGTTTGATTTCCCGAATAAAATCAGGGCTATATAGGAATGTTATATTTCCTTTTTCCATTGAGAACAAATAATTTATGCTGCAAAGGTATAAAATAAAAGGAAGGACACGACAATGTCCTCCCGTTTATTTACCGCCTTGCCTTCTCTTTTTCGTCATCACGTTGCATTCGCAGGTTCAGATGCTCGCGCATCTTGTCGAGGAAATAGGTGCGGCTCTCGCCCTTGCGTCGCTTGATGTCCGTATAAGCGTTGTAAAGGCTCTGCGCATCGATCTGCATACCGAAGATACCTCCGAGAAATCCGGCCAGTTCGTTCATGGCCGTTTCCCCGTCGTCGATACGCTTCATCTCGTGCAAGGCGTATATCAACTCGACCAGCTCGACGGTCGCACCCGTCCAACGCCGGTTGCTTGCGGGGCACGTATCGCCGTAATGGTTCAATATATCCAGCTCGGTGTCGATATACCCGATGACGATATGCAGGAAGCGAACCCGGGTACGGTTCTCCGGTGTGTCCTCTTTCGGGACGGATTCGCATAACACGTGCAGGCGGATACGCACATAGCGTAAGATGCGAAAAATTGTTTTTCGGTTCTTCTCCCCGTCGCAGAAAGAACGGAGCATGTCGTCGAAATCCCGGAGCAAATCCTCCGAGACGACTTTGATGGCGGATTCTACCAAACGATCCGTCGTAATAGGATGTATCATAAATGTTCGTCTTTAAGTAAGTTAATAAACCGGTTACTCCGCGCCTGTAGAACAGAGCCCGGAGGGGATTTATTTCTTGCAAGGCGAACATCTTCCGACCCTTGAAGTCGGCATCGGCTATCTACGACATCTTTTGTTGCCGCCTGTCGCGCACGGTACGCGGCAGGTGCGTTTCCTTGGCTGCCAGCAGCGTCCGCGACGTGCCGGTCGGATCGGGGCGCACAAAACGGTCGCATTCCTGACAGGATGCCTGCGGCAGACTCTCTGTGGCGGGGCGTTCGGGACGACAGTCCTCACCGTTTCCGTCGAGTACGAATTTTCCTCGCGTAGCGAGTTCCGCGATCTGCCGGTGGCGGGAGTAACGTTCCGGCAAATACCGTCCATCACGGTGGCTTCGGCCTCTATCCCTCGTGCCTGGTTCCGTTCGTGCAACAGAATGGCGGCCATGTTTCCGATGGCCGCCACTGGTAAATGTCCGCGATGTGTCTTAGGATGAATCGTCATGCCTTTCTCGTTTCAAGTTGTTGTCGCATCCTATTTATATAAAGCGAGAAAAACCGTTGGTTTCGGGAAATTCCAGTGCCTGTTGTGACACTGTCGGCTTTTCACTTTCTCGGTTGAATTCTCACTTTTCTAATCGTTACAAGTGAATTGACTGATAATTTGGAGACAAAGCAGCGGACGGTTGTCATACCGTCCGCCCGCGCTCTACATTGTATCAGGATTGCAACAACAATGACGTGTTGCAAGAAGGGTCATCATCGCCGGCTTCTCCCTGCATGTAGCCTTTTCCGCATGCTCCCTACTATTCTCGTACCGGACGCACCGAAAGTCCACTGAAAAGGTAGGTGCCGAACGCCAAACCGATGTTCGCTCTCTGCAAGCGCAGAGAACGGCCCTGTGCGTCTGAACTCGAATGACAGCCCCAATATCTGCCCATAATCCCCACGTCGGAAACGCTGGCATCCGAGGAATTACGGGCACCCGAAGCAGGAAAGAATATCACTCCGCCCGAAGTGTCGTACAGCCCTTCACCCGTCATCGGTTTGCAATAGAATTCCCAACCGAAATTGTTGGTAAAATCCGTATCGCTGAGATAGGGCGAATTGAATTTGGAGCCGAAAGCGTCTGTGGCACTACTTCCACCATAGACAAAACCCGAAAAGACGTTTGAAGAGGGCAGGCAGTAACCGACGGGCGACGGGTCGTAAATCGTCTTGACTACCGGTTCATCATTGAGGTCCGTCCGCACATTTTCCATCGACCAAAGGTTAGAATAGGATAAGGTACACCAATGTTGAGGTTGAGATGTGCCGTAATTATAGAAGATATGCGGATGCTGAATAGTTGTACCGATAGGGACCTTGCCACTGCCCACGCCTTCTTGGTTAAACCTATGGTTGCTCTCGGAATAACAGGGCTTATCGGATATAGTGCCAGAAATATCGCGGACACCGGCCAGCATCGGATCCTTGCGACCATTCTGGAAAAAAGGGTTGCCACCGTCCAATGTAATCTCTTCCCCGTACTGGGTGTATGTAATGATCTTCGTGATACCGGTTTCCGACTGCCTGTAGCGGACTTTCACGCTGCGGGGCTCGTACTTAATGATATCCCCGTAGCACCAGCCGAGATTCAAGCCCATCACAGTATAGGATACCCCGTTCGCATTGGTCACGGTCTTGTCGCGCTGTGTCTTCGTCGCATCGTAATGTTCCTCCACTGTCGGCTCAAGTCCCGGCACGTAATCCGTCACCCAGATATGCCAACTCCAGACGATATCGCCTGCCAGATCGCGCACGGCCACGATGGCATTGCCCTGTTTGATTGTGGCCTGCGGCACTTCGAAGAGCAATACATCGTCATCCTGCAACTTGACATTTGTCACTAGTCCCGGCTCGTCCTGCCAGATAAGAAGGGCATCCTTAATCCCCTTCATGTAGTAGATCGCCGGATGACGGATCTCCTGGTCGTTATGATCCACGAAGTTCTTCAGCACCTTCTGTCCCGAAGCCTTTGAAGTATAGGCACTCTCGTTCATCTTCCCGTCCTTCATGGAGTTACCATACCACAAATGCAGACTGTATTTGCCGGGCGCATTGATGATGTAGCAGTTAGCCGAGTTAATCGGTGTTGTGCCGCCTTTGGTGCAGAGGTCATATACCCCGCTTACAGGAGGGGTCTTCTTCAATGCCTCGTCATGCGAATTCGAGGTAACGCCCTGTTGCTCTTCAACCGCGAAATATAACTTACTGGACTGCGTGCCGCCCATACCGGACTCCTGGAATGCCATGATCCAATCGGGACGTTGGATCGTCCTATATCCTCCGCTGCCGTCTTCCTCGACGAACTCCGCCGTCCAAGCCAGCGGTATAGTTTTCGTTTCCTCCCCTTCACGGGAGACGGTGATATAGCTGGTTATACTGAAGTCCGTGTTTCGCTCATTATAGAGGAGTGGCTCGGGCTGGGTCACCTCGAAGGTTGGGATGACGGAAATACTCGAAGTCGAGATCCGATACGTGACGGTTTTGCCCATCGGCCACACCTGACCAGCGATGGAAGCAGTCAGCGTCCGTTCCGTACCGGTCAGGTCATCTATAAAGCCCACTTCAAGCGTGGCATCCTCCGGGAGCGTCTGGGGGATCAGAAAAAACCACCAGTTATCGAAACTGTTGGTGAGCGGCTGGTCGGCCGAACCGTCGAGTATCTCACCACCCCAGAAGCCGTAATCTCTCTTTGTATTTTGATTGTCCCACGAATCAGAAGCATAATGATACGTGCCACTGGCATAGACTCCTTTCAGCTCGCAAAAGGTAATTCGTCCGGGCGTTATATCGTCGCCCGTGACGAAGTTGATGGCAGTGAGGGCGTGCTTGAAGGTCAGCGGTACCGTCGAAGAGCTGTTGCCGGGCATCTCACTGCTGGCGGCAACCAGCAGGTCATCGTGGAACAGGGTCTGATCACCAACCGTATATTCAATCGACGGGGTACCGGATACTGTCTTGTCTGAAACCCGTAGTATCGACTCGTCAGCGCGGAGATCCTGATAGTAGGGAGCGTACGCAAAGAAACGGATGTTCTGACCGGATCCGGGCCAGTAATAGGAAGTCGTCCACTGGGACGCTTGGGTGACCTTGACATTGTACATGTAATCCGGCAGGCAGGAATCCTCGTTCCAGGAACCCGTATACACGGAAGCCATCACGCCGAACGAATCGTGAAAGTTGTCCGATCCGACGAGCAAGCCACGGGTCTGCAGGCTGTCGCTTCGCTCCTTCGGAGCTGTCGTCCCGATCCTGTCTGATACCGACGCGTGCAGGTACAACCCTTCGCCGCCGTCCGCGGCCTTCAGCGGCAACACGCCCAAAAGGGAATCCCGCGGGGCCGTCTCTTCTGTGGAGCTATCCTCGGCCCGCGTGGCACGCCAGTCCGCCCCGTCGGAAACCGAGAAGCGGATGCCGGGCCCCGTGTGTACACTCGTTTGCAGGTCGTCCTGGCACGAGGCGAACAGGAGAACCGAAAACAATACCGGCAGGCTCCGATTCCCGAACCTCCGGTATAAATTCTTTTTTATATCCATATTCATATCATTTAGTTATTTATATTATGTTTCGTTATCGGTACAACTGGGCAGGTCTGCCGCGGAGATCCCTGCCGTTTTACAGTGCACAGCAGCCCCATATTCCTCGGCGGCCCTGATGTATCCGGATGAAGAAAGAATCCTCCTCTCGTTGATCCATGTCTTCATGACAGCCCCGCACAAGGAGTTTCCCAGAGAAAATTGCACGACCTTACAGGCCGGGATCCGAATCCTCAGCCCCGTAAACGAATTGCGTCCCGGACAAGCCTTGTGTTCCCGCACGCAGAAGGATCCCCACGCCAGACCACGCGAGTATTTCCCCTCGCGCCATACAATCCTCCAAAATATTCTCGAAAGCACTCATGGCTTTCGAGACATCCACGACGCGCAACCCGCTCGCGGCGGCTACCACCTTTTTTCGCTCCCTCCTTTTTTCTTGGGTAGCCC
>OATT01000847.1_pt1 | contig 22640 bp, 20 predicted proteins | sample 1476071 | NCBI WGS metagenome assembly OATT01 (sample SAMEA2579989, study PRJEB22360) | human gut metagenome | biome: human gut; feature: human-associated habitat; material: faeces | place: Denmark | collected 2008/2010 | reverse complement strand
TATTATTATATTTTTTATTAATACTATATTGCATTTTTATATATTATACTGTATTAAATTATTTTTATATATCACATTATAGCATAATTCTAATTAAATTATATTTATTTCTCAACTTTTGTATAAAAATTATACATTTATCATACATCAAACACCAAAAATCCACTTACTTACTTGTAAATAAATGGATTTTCGATTTCTTATCTTTTTTTGCTTTTTTTCTTCTTATTTTTCTTATTTGGTTGAACATTTTTAAACTCTTCCTCTTGCTTAAATCCTGGAGGTGGAGTTTTTTTGTATATAGTTTTAAAACAGTTAAAAGCTATACCAAGCGCAAATGCTGCTGGTAATAATAATACTGGCACTTTTTTTACAAATATTATACAAATTATAAATACAAAAAGTCCTATCAAACTAAAATATACATTCATTCTCTGCCATCTTTGCATAATAAGCCCTCCCTTGCTGTATATATTATATATTCGCTAATAAAACATAAAATCCTCTATATTTATACAATTTACAAGTATTATTTATAATTTTTTATTATTTTTTTAAAATCTACATATTATATAGTTTTTATTGCAATATACTTTGGAATAAATGTTTTCTTTTTACTTTTTTATTTAAAATATGACATATATCAAAAAATTTTTATATATTTTTTACTTTTTATCTATGGTAATTTTCGGAAAAAAGTACTATCATAAAGTAGTTTAATATTATGGAATTGGAGGAAAACAATATGAATACACAACAAATAATTGCTATCTGTATTTTCGCTGTTGTAATGATACTTATAATAAGTGAAAAAATAGATAGAACTGTTGTAGCATTATCTGGTGCTGCCTTAATGTTTCTATTCAAAATAGTTACATTTGAAGAGGGTATTAGCCACATCGACTTTAACACATTATTTGTACTAATTGGCATGATGATTGTAGTTGCAATCGTAAAAAAATCAGGGTTATTTGAATACGTCGCAATATTAACCGCAAAAATCTCAAAAGGGGATCCATCTAAAATTATGGTTTACTTTATGATAATAACAGCTGTTTTATCTGCAATACTTGATAATGTAACAACTGTATTATTAATAGGACCTATGACACTTGTAATTAGCGATATTCTTTCGATTAATCCTATTCCGTTTTTGATGACACAAATTATTGCATCAAACGTTGGTGGGACTTCGACATTAATAGGTGACCCACCTAATATAATGATAGGTAGTGCTGCTGGTCTTAGCTTTGGAGATTTTGTCGTAAACTTAGGACCTGTAATTGTAATAATTCTTATTCTATTAATTTTTATTTTTAAATTTATATATAGAAAAGAATTAGTTAAAAGTCCTAAATCTGAACAATCAATTGCAAAATTAGATGAAAAAAAAGCTATTCAAGATAAAACATTATTAATAAAAAGTTTAGCTGTACTTGCTTTAATATTAGTAGGATTTATGACACATAGTAAACTTGGAATTGAATCTTCTGTAGTTGCTATAACTGGTGCATGTATATTATTATTAATCGGAAAACAAGATCCACATGAAGTAATCTATAGTGTTGAATGGCCAACAATAGCATTCTTTGCTGGATTATTTATAGTAGTTGGTGGACTTTCAAATACTGGTGTAATTTCAATGCTTGCTAAATTATTAGTTGAAGAAACTCATGGAAATGTAATACTTACTATGTTCTTACTTCTTTGGATTTCAGCAATAGTTTCATCTTTCTTAGATAATATACCTTTTGTTGCTACACTTATACCATTAATACTTACAATGCAAACTCAAGGTATGGATGTAATGCCTTTATGGTGGGCAACTTCTCTAGGTGCTTGTCTTGGAGGAAATGGAACATTAATCGGTGCTTCTGCTAACGTTGTTTTAGCTAGTGTCGGACAAAAACATGGATATCCTATAACATTTAAAGATTACTTAAAAGTAGGTTTTCCAATAATGATTTTCACAGTAATAATTTCAACAATTTACTTAACAATAAAATTTGCTATGTAAGTTTTAAAATTTTTTATACTTTATACATAAATTTTAAAATACTTTCTATAAAAATTTGACATATAATTTAATATACAAGTTTTTATAGAAGTATTTTTTTAATAGGGAGGGATTTTTATGTCATTCAATAGAATCGATTCTGTAAAAGGAGATTCAATCGAAATACTACTTAGACAATTAGGTGCTGCTAAAATCCAAAAGGTTCATGGTAATCTTTATTTTATAAAATTTATCCTTGATAATGACTTTGAGGTTATGTATACATATAATATAAATGCCAAAAATAAATATTTCTTACAAAGAATAGAACCTTATCCAATACCTCATGGTACATTCTCGAATGAGGTAAAAATAGTAGATTTTATAAAAAAGGATGTAGCTAAATTCAAACAAGGAATAAAAAGCAAACACTTTAATGACTTTTTAGAAGCAACTGAACAAGCAAATAAATTTGTAAGATTATTAGACGATTTCTATTTAAATTATCATGTTGAAGAAGATAGTTTGGTAAGTGATTCATTAGGACAAATAAATACAGCTATTGAAAATTTAAATAAACGTCTTGAAAGTATAATAAATCACTCAAAAAAAATAGACTAGCATTTATTTAAATTGGTTATATTAAAAAACAAAAGGCACGGGAATTCATTTTCCCACGCCTTTTATTTTTTAAATGGCTCTATATGAGTCGCAACTTGTATATTTTGATTTATCTTTGCCCTCATTGTATTCTCAATGCTATGACTTAGTTCATGCGATTTTTCAACTGTCATATCAGGCTCAACCATTATATCCATATCGATGTGGATGTCATTTTCGCTACCCCTACTTCTAATATTTTTAATATCTTTAATTTCTTTAAACTCAACTACGATCTCTCTAATCACATTTTCCTCAATAATAGCCCCATCAACAAGAATTTTAATAGTTGATTTGAAAATCTCATAAGCACCATGTAAAATAAAAATTCCAACTACAAATGATACAACTTTGTCTATTATTACTGGAAATCCTAATTTTATACATATCAAAGTTACTAAGACTCCTATTGAAACATATACATCACTTTTAGTATGAAGTGAATCCGAAATTAAAATATAGCTATTTATTTTCTTTCCTACGCTATACTCATATTTAGACACAATTATATTTATTATCAATGTAATTACTAAAATCACAATACTTACATTAGTCATATTCAAGCTTTCCGGATTTTTAATATTTAAAACAGCTTCACCCATAATTTTTAATGCTATAAATACCATCATTATTCCAATAAATAAACTAGAAAGCATTTCAAATTTTGTATGGCCATAAGGATGCTTTTTATCCCTTGGTCTTGCTGCTATTGAAATACCCACAATACCTACTATATTTGATGCTGAATCAGAAAGCGAATGGAAACCATCAGCTAATACACTAGAACTGTTTATATAGCTTCCTACAATAAGTTTTAAAAAAGCAACAACTAAGTTTGCCACAAGGATAAATAATAAAATATTTTTGACCTTCTTGTATTTATCCATAATATTTCCTCCTAATTTACATGAGAAAAATTCACATAGTTATTATTTTATATAATACTATTATATTATTGTAGTATTTTTTTGTGATTTTATTTTAGCCTTAGTTAAAATTTTGCATTAAAAAAGCTACTGAAATAAAATCAGCAGCTTTTTGTAATTTATTTTAGTTTATATCAATTTAAAAATTATATTCTATAAATTTATATTATGTCCATGACCATGAGCACATCCACCGTCATCATGGTTATGAGAACATGCATCATCTTTTAATAATTCTTGTAATTTATTTTCTTTTAATAATTTTAAATTAGCTTCTATAGTGTCATTTACGCCTCTATAAACTTTAGTTCCCATTGCATTTAATTTCATTATAGCTCCAGCGCCTATTCCACCAACTATTATAGCATCTACTTTATTTCCTTCTAGCGCTTTAAGCGGTTGACATTTTCCATGTTCATGGCCTAAGTCACCATTGTTTATACTTTTAACTTCATTTGAATCTAAATCACATATTACAAATTCTGGTGCAGAACCAAAATGTCCAAATGGCACACTTTCCATTCCTTTATTTTCTGATACTGGTACACATACTTTCATCTTTACATCCCCCTATTTTTACAACATTTTTTATTTGACTTACAATTTGCACAACTATTCAGTCTTATAGCATCAAGCTTTTCTTTGTCAATAAATGTATCGTCTTCAATATCATTTATCATCTTTAAAAAGAACTTTGCCTCTTTAAAACAATCATCATTTATAACATATATAACTGAATAGCCTTGTTTTATACCTGTGACAATCCCAGATTCTTTTAATACTTTAATGTGCTGAGACACAGCTGATTCTGAAATTCCAAGATGCCTAGATATCCCCTTTTGGCAAATTGTCCTTTTAGAGATAATTAATAATATCTTTAGCCTCGTTTCATCGCTTAATGCTTTAAAAACTTTAACTAAATCTTCCATAACTAACTCCTTATTTGATTAAGTAATTACTTAATTAAATAGTAGTCCTCTAAACTAAAAAAGTCAATTGTTTTTACTGTTTTTTCCACAAAAAAGACAGCTTATGCTGTCTTTTTATCTATATTATTTAATTTTAATATCTATTTTTCTCTATCTTTTTTAGCTAAATAGTCAACTGCATTTAGTGCAGCTGTAAGCCCTTGGCCTGCTGATTTAAGATAAGAGTATGGTCTACCTACACAGTCACCACAAGCAAATAATCCAGCTATATTAGTTTTCATATTTGCATCTACTTTTATATGCTCCCCATCTAATTCTAATCCTGGAACTAAGTTTTTAGGAGACATACTATCTTTTATTATAAATACTCCATCTATTGGAAGTGAATCATCTTTGAAGTTTAGTTTGTTTACAAGCATTTCACCTTGTATTTCTGTCGGTTTATTTTCTATAATTTCTACTTTATCATCGATATCAGACATATCATTTTTTAGAGTATTTCTCATAGGTATAAAGTATGTTTTTGCTGCTATTTCATTTAAGAAATTAGCTTCATGTATAGATTCTTTATTGTAACCAAGTACGCACACTTCTTTTCCATTATATAATGGAGCATCACATGTAGCGCAGTAACTAACTCCTCTTCCTAAGAATTTATCTTCACCTTCTATTGATTTTGCACTATCTGTTCCTATTGCAATTATTACTGTAGTAGCCTCAATCATTTCGCTTCCACTTGCAAGTGCAAAATAATCACCCATAGCATATACGTTTGTTATTTTACGTTCATCAATTTCGATGTCCATAGAATTTATATGGTCCACAAAATGTTGTTTAAGATCCATACCAGATATACCATATAGTCCAAGATAGTTATCTATTGATGGTGCTTTTTCAATCTTAGTACTAAGATTTTTATTTCCAAAGATTATAAAGTTTTTGTTTCTTATTTTGGCATTAACGGCAGCACTAAGACCAGCAGGTCCGCTACCTATTATTGCTATATCATATCTCATAATATCACCTTATATATGCGCTTCAACTTTAGATTTTAATACTTCTTTAGGCATGAATCCCATTAAAGTATCAACTTCTTCTCCATTTTTAAATACTTTTAATGTTGGTACAGATACTATTTTGAATTTTTGAGCTAAGTCCATACTTTGATCTATATCAACTTTTACGAAATTTACGTTTTCTAATTCTCCACTTAATTCATCTATTACTGGTGAAAGCATTTTGCAAGGACCACACCAAGTAGCGAAAAAGTCTACTACTACAACTCCACTTTCTATTGTATTATCAAATTCTTGTGAATTAATTATTTTAGCCATTTTTATATCCTCCTGAATTATTTACTATTCTTTAATAACAATTATACCCAAATTTTTAGCAGAATACCAATTTTATTTTTAGCAATTTATGTCAATAAAGATAAATTAAGAATCTCTATTAAAATTTGTATTACAATCTAAAAATATTAATCTACATCAATAGGTATACTTATCTTAAATTCTGTCCATTTTCCGTATTCTGAATCGACTTCCAATTTGTATTTTAAACTATCACATATTACCTTTGCAATTGAAAGCCCTATTCCAGAACCATCTATATCTTTATTTCTTACATTTTCACTTCTGAAAAATCTGTCAAATAAATGCGGAATTTCTTCTTTTTTAATTCCAAGACCATTATCTTCAATTTTTACAATTATTTTTTCGCCTTTTTCATTTAAAGATACTTTTATATAGTCTTCTTCTTCAGTATATTTAAATGCATTATCTAGAAAAATAACAAATAACTGTCTTAATTTATTTTTATCACTCAATATATTTTTATGTTTTAAATTTGATGAAACTTTAAGTGTTTTATTTTGAATCATAGCTATATCGAAAAAGTCATCACACAAATCTTTTACTAAAAATTCTAAATCGACTTCTTCTTTTTGTATTACATCTACATAATCTTCTTTAGTCAAAGTAAGCAAATCATTTATCATTTTTTTTAGCCTTCTCGTCTCATTCATTGCCTCTGCAATAGATTCTACCTCATCGTTTATCGTATTATTTGGATGTTTTAAAAGCCCTTCTAATTTAGATGATACTATCGTTATAGGCGTTCTAAGTTCGTGAGATGCATCTTGAATAAATTTTGCTTGGTTATTCCAAGTTATTTCTATTGGTTTTAGAGCATTTCTAGTTAAGTAAATTGCTATAAAGTAAGTCAATACACAAAATATAATTACAGCTTTTATCATAGTAAATAAAAGTTGTCTTCTTGAACTTATTTCACTACTTATTTCTCTAAGAATTTTTATTTTACAATTTTTATATGTATAAATACATGCTCTTATTTCATATCCTTCTTTTGTTGAGTACGTATAAATTCCATTTTCATCGCTTTTAAAATTTGGCTCATCTTCTCCGAAATAAGGATTTTCATTTCTATTTAAAAGATTATCATCCATATAAATATAAACCATATCTTTAGGATTTTGTAACTTTATACCTTCTCTATCTAATCCATATAAAAGTCCATATCTAGAATCCAATTTTTCTAATTGATTGACTACAGAATTTAATTCACCATGCATCTCTTTATTTATATTATTGTCATTTGTATATCCAAAATAAATATATGTAAAAATACAAAGTAAAATCAAAAATCCAAAAACGACGAGCATATTTATTTTAATTAGCTTCTTTTGTGTTTTTGAAATAACCTCTTTACTTATCATCGAACATATAACCTACTTTTCTCTTAGTTTTTATACACTTATCATATCCATATTTACTTAATTTTTTTCTTAAATGACTTATATACACTTCAACAATTTCAATAGTTACATCTGAGTCAATTCCCCAAACACGATCATAAATCTGCTCTTTTAATAAGATTGAACCTTTATTTAAAAGAAGGTATTCAAGTAAGTTAAACTGCTTATTTTGAAGCTCTATTTCTTCATCTTTTATAAAAACTCTTCTTTTATTTAAATCAAGATGTAAATCTTTAAAGTCTATTGTATTTTTAGCTTGCATCTTTCCATTGGTTCTTAAAATAGCATAAATTCTAGCTACTAATTCTTCCATATAAAATGGTTTTGTAAGATAGTCATTAGCTCCTATTTCAAAAGCAGATACTTTATCATTTAAAGATTCTTTTGCTGTTAATATTAAAACTGGCGTATCTATAAATTTATCTCTCATGCATTTTAAAATTTCTATTCCAGATAAATTAGGCAACATCAAATCTAAAACAATTAAATCGTAAATATTTTGCTCTATCATATAAAGCGCTTCTTCTCCATCACTACATGATTCTGTTTCAAAATGATTATTTAATTCATCTGATATGCTTTTTAATAATTTTATATTATCTTCAACTACTAAAACCTTCATTTGTACCTCCCCTTAATGAATTTTTTCTTTAAAATAATATAGCTTCTATATTATATAGAAGCTATATATAAATATCAATTTTTGACAACATCAGCACTATTTGCTTTTAAATCTACATCTATATTAATTTTACTGCCTATATCGTCATAAGTATAGCCAACTATTTCAAGTTTATTATTTTCATTTGAACTACTTAAAATCATTTTTATATTGCCCTTGGCTTCTAATGTTGTATTCGCTGATATATCAGTTACACTTACATATTCTCCATATTGATTTTTCTCAGCAGTTTTTAAAATTATATTTCCTATATTTTTGTCAGACTTATTTTTTATCTCTAATTTATAATTTGTTTTATCCATTTGTATCAGATTATCAACATTCAAGATTTCATATTTTTCACCGCTATCTATTTTTTCATTTTCTTTTTTGTCTTCTTTTATTGCAGCTACTTCATCCTTATCTAGGTCAACTTTTATATCGTAATCTTCTTTTTTATATCTATATCCGGTTATATCTATAGTCTCTGTATATTCTGCTGGTATTATAGATACAAGTGCTTTTTCATTTTTTTTAAGAGTTATATCTATAGGAATCTGTTTATTAGACAATTTCTTATTATCTTTATCTAATTCAACATAGTCTATAGTAATATCTCTAACTGGATTAGCTGATATATTTTTTATTTTTGTTGTAACGCCTTTTTTGGAAATAGAACTCGAAATATCATATATTTTTTTATTTTCTATCTCTAAGATCTTTGCTTCTTTTTTATCGATATTATATTCTTGTTTATCTTTAGGATTTTTAAATATAAAAATACACAATATCATTGCTAATGCCAAAAATACAGATAATATTAGCATAATTTTTAATTTACTTTTTTTCATAATAAAATCCCCTATCTAAATAAATTTAAAGTAGATCTTTATATACCTTCATAAAATCACTCAAAGCTTGAGTTAATAAAGTCTTTCTATCGTGAGAAGTATTGCTACAAAGACGTAAAAAATCTTCCCATACTCCTTTATCCACTTTCATACTTACAGTTTTATCTTCTGTTTTTTCAAAATCAACAACTATTTCTTTTTTAGTTTTTTTCGGTTTTAAATATTTACAATCTTTAATTTCTAAATACCAATCATAAACTTCACACAATTTGTCTAAATCTTCTTGTGTCAAATTTATTTTTTTATCTTTTTTAGTTTTACTAGTTTTTGTATTTTTAACTTTTACTTTTTCATTTTTATTATTTTGTTCTGCAACTTTAGTTTTTTTAGGAGTTGTTTTTTTAGCTTTCTTTTCATTATTTTTTTGATTTAATTCGTTATCTACAAAAGATACCTGTATTGATACATTTTGAGATTTTTCATCCTTTTTTATATATTTTCCTTTCACACTTTTATATCCATTTTTATTTAAATCTCTTTTCAGTGTTTGCGGTTTTATGCCCAATGTAGAAGCAATTTCATCTAAAGAAATGCCCTTGTTTTGAAGTTTTAAAAATTCGTCTATTCTTTGATTAGAAGTCATTGTTCTCCTCCATTTGATATTCTTTTTTTAATTGTACCATAAAACCAGTATATTTACACTTTTCTTTATATAAAACAATATATATACAATTAAATTATGTATTATTTTCATTTATATACTACTATCCTTACCTTTAATTAACCTTAACTAGACTATTTTAAAAAATATTTTTTAGTTTAAAAAATCTCTAAGTAAAATCAAATCTTTTACCTAGAGATTTTATATTATCGTACTATTTTTCTAGTAAGTGTACCTATTCCAAGTCCCATAACAATTACGCCAAATATCATCTCTATATCTGCAAGTATTACAGATTGTATTGTAGGTTCACATAATTCATCCCCAACTCCACTAAATAAACTTGTACTTAGTGAGAATGCTCTTAATAGATGTTTCAAAAATTCACCAAAAGAGAGACCTTCTATCATTTTTAAATTACTATACTGAATAACATCACCTTCTATATCTATACCTACTAATAAAAATAATGCTGTAAATAAAAAAATTATAAAAAAACTAAAATAAATGCTGTAGAGAGGTCTTTCTCCATACCCACATGAAAACCAGTATAGATATGATTTTATTTTTGGAAGAAAATCCAATGTTTTGTGTTCAGCCTTTTTACCTAAAAAATAGTATTCACCAAAATTGCTTTTCAAATTATTTTGTTCATATTGAAAAGCTATATTTTGATATATCATATAAAAACCTTCGTACTCATCTCTATCTTTTTTTCTTTCTACTAATTTATCAAAAAATGTCTTGTCATCAAAAGTAGTCATATATTTATCGTCAAATTCAAAATCACTCATATAACATTTTTGTGTTTTGAAATTTTGGAAATCACAATCACTTACTACTATTTTAAAAAGATCGCTTTGTATTATAATAACAGCTTGCAAGTCTGACAATTCAAAATTTGTGTTTTCAAATGTGCATCTTTCAAATAATGAATATGATATATTACTTCCTTTAAATTGAGCATATATGTAGCAGTCTTCAAAATAACATCCCAAATTATCTTTTACATTTAAAGATGGAGTTTTAATTGAATCTGATTTTACAAATGTACAATTTTCAAAGATAATTCCACCGCCTCCAAAACTACATTTTTTAAAGTTACATCCTATAAATGTACAATTTATAAATTTTATATTTTGAAATTTACAATTAAAAAAATTCGCACAGATAAAATCCTTGTCACTAATCACTTGAAAATCTTCATCTTTTAAAACACCTTGAGTACCTATCATTTGTTTTTTTGTGTTTTTAAAACTATATTCTCCATTAAGACTATATCCACTTAGTAGAGTTTTATCTTTTTTTATTTGGCTTATTATTTTTTTATTGTTTTCTTTTCGGTTTTTTATTTGTTTATCTAATTTATAATTTTCTTCTTTGAAGTTTACATAAGGCATAAAAATACTCCTTTTTTATATATAAAAATCTTTATTCTAAAAATTTCTCATTTTTAAATATTATTACCAAGAAGTTTATTTTTAATGCTTTTATTTAGCAAAATCAAAAAACTGCTAACTATATTTAGCTAGCAGTTTTTTGATTGATTTTTGATTTATATTTATTATATCTTGATTACTAATTTATATTTGACTTATTTTGATTATTTATGACATTATGCTTCTTCTATATCTATATTTTCATTTGTATCCACATCGACACTCTTACCAAATATTTGTACTCCTACAAATACTGCAACTAATGCTACAGGAAGTACTATATAAACTGGTAATCCAAATCCTGCTGGTATATAACCAAATAATATAGTTATAGCACCTACAAATAGAGAATATGGTATTTGTGTTCTAACATGGTCTATATGATTACATCCTGCCCCCATTGATGATAATATTGTTGTATCTGATATTGGTGAACAGTGATCTCCAAATATTGCACCAGTTAAAACTGCACTTGTAGATACTATTACATAGCTCATATCAGGATTTATTGAGTACGCTAGTGGTATAGCAAGTGGCATAAGTATACCCATTGTTCCATAAGATGTTCCTGTTGCAAATGATATTATTGCTCCTAAAACAAATATTATACTTGGTAGTGTAAATGCTGGTATTGAACCTGATAAGTAGTTTATTAAGAATTTAGCAGTTCCTAATTCTTTTATAACCGAACTTAATGACCATGCACATATTAATATTACACAAGTTATAAGTAAAGTTTTCATTCCATCTACCCATATTTCTATACCTTGACTTATTGTAAACATTTTTTTACTTGCTCCCATAATCATAGCAACTATTCCCGCAAATAATGCTGATTGGAATAATGCCACTGATGCATCTGAATTACTAAATGCTTCTCTTATAGCTTCAAATGAAAATGGTGCATTTTTCATTATTTCGATTGATACATTATTATCTCCAGCCATTATAGTAGTATAACCACTATAATAGAAGGCAATTAATGCTCCTACTATTAATGTTCCTATTGGTATTATAGCACTCCATATATTTGGTACAACACCTTCTAAAGGTTCTAAATCATCATGTTCTTGCGATATTTTTTTGTTTAATTCATTTCCATCAGCAAGACTTTTTCCACCACGTCTCGCTTCTAATTCACATTTTCTCATTGGACCAAACTCTTTTAATAAGCATGATGTTATAACGATAAATGCTAATATTAATATATTATAAAATCTAAATGGTATTGTATTTAAAAATACTCCAAATGCATTTTCATTTACACCGATTGAATTAAAAGCGTCTCCTATAAGTCCAACTTCTAGTCCTATCCAAGTTGAAATTATTGCAAGCCCTGCCACTGGAGCAGCAGTTGCATCTATTATAAATGCTAATCTCTCTCTTGAGATTTTCATTTTATCAGTTACAGGTCTCATCATAGGCCCTATTATTAGTGAATTTGCATAATCATCAAAGAATACTAAAAGACCTGCAAACCAAGTCATAAGCTGTGCTGACTTTGCAGTTTTTGCTTTTTTAGATAATGCTTCAGCTATTGCCTTTGCTCCACCCATTTTACTTACTAGGTTTATAACTCCACCTATTGCTAAAACTTGTAAAATTATACCTGCATGCCAAGGATCTGCAAGAGATTCTACTGCTCTACTTACTAAATCTAAAAATGCTTGAATTATTGTATAAAAAATATTGATTCCTGCGAAATTAAGAATAAATCCTCCAGACATGATTCCGATAGCTAAAGATATCACTACGTTTTTTGTAATAAATGCAAGCACTATCGCAACTATTGGTGGTATTAATGTTAATACACCGTATTTATCTGCATTAACTTGGGCAATATCTACTTCTTCGGCAAATGCCATTACAGTAGACATCATAAATATCATAATCGATATTAATGCTATTTTTGTTTTTTGATTTCTCATTTTATCCTCCTAATATTTATGAATATCAGAAAGGTACACTAAAGATGTTGATTTTATAATCAACAAGATTTGCTACTTTATATGTTAAAAAGATAAGTTTTGATAGCTCTCCACATTTAGTGACAGTGATATATATATTTTATATACCCCCAGTTATATAGGTTTAAAGTATCGCCTATATACTTCGGCAACATACCCTTTCGAAATAAGTCATCAGCTTCCCTCGTCATTTGTACTATTGTATATTGCACCTCTACCTTACTATATATATTCATTTGTTTGTATTTCTTTTATATTATATATTAATTATTTTCTAAATTCAACCATATTTTTTACATTTTGAAATAAAATTTATACTTAAATTTTATTTATATATATTTGCTATCTATCAAGTATTTATATTTTAAATTATTATGTTATAAACATATTTTATAAAAAAATATACGTTTTATTAGACTTATTACTAAGTCTCGTTTCAAAATAACTCTATTGTGTTACAATTTAATAAAATTAAATAATTAGAAAGAGGGGGGTATTTTATGTTGATTTTTATAGGTATATTATTTACTCTATTTATACTCGTATTTAGCGTATTAAACAATATTTTCTTGGGCTATGGACTCACCATATCGCTTTTATTTTTTACTGTTATAGGTTTAAAAAGAGGCTATTCACTAAAAAAAATAGGTATGCTTTATTGGATTGAGACTAAAAAGTCATTAAATATAATATTAATCCTAGTCTTAATAGGTATGCTTATAAGTTCATGGTTAAGTTCGGGTGTAATTTCTAGCATTATTTATTACTCTTTAAAATACGTAAATCCTAACTTATTTATATTGTGTGCATTTTTAATTACAAGTTTGATATCTATGCTTATTGGGACTTCTTTTGGTACAGTCAGCGCTGTTGGTATTCCTCTTATTATAATAGGAAAAGCTGCCGGAATTAATTTAGGAATATTAGGTGGGGCAATTTTTTCAGGTGCATACTTTGGAGATAGAACTTCTCCACTTTCATCAAGCTTACTTTTACTTTGCAATTTAACAAATTTAAAACTATTTGATTATGTAAAAAAAATAATAATAGATAATATAGTTCCTTTTGCATTATGTATAGCTTTTTATCTTGTACTTTCACTTAAATACCCACTTACATCTATGAGTAATAGCTTGAGCAATGAATTATATAATTATTACAATGTATCACTTTTATTATTGTTACCTGCTATTATATTATTTCTTCTTTCAATATTAAAAGTTCAAATAACTCATTCTATTCCGATAAGTGTATTATGTGCATTTATTTTAGATATTTTTATCCAACATACAAGTATTTTTGATTTTTTAAATTGTTTAGTTTTCGGATATACAAATAACTCTGATATTTTGAAAAATATAATCCATGGTGGCGGTATAATTTCGATGTTAAAAACATGTTATATAATTGTAATTTCATGTTCTATATCTGGATTTTTCAGCGGATTAAATGTATTTGAAAATTTAAAAGTTAAATTAAAAGAAAAAAACTTATCAAAGTCTTCTATTTTTTTAGTTACAGTAATACTTGGAATAATAAATGCTGCTGTTGGTTGTAGCCAAACTATCGCCATTATTTTAACTTTAGATATTGTAAAAGATTTCTATGAAGATGAACCAAATGATGAACTTGCACTAGATTTTTCAAACTCAGCAATTTTAACGCCTGCACTAATCCCATGGTGTATAGCAGCACTTGTCCCTTGTTCAGTACTTGGAATAAATAGTTATAGTTATATCCCATTTGCATTTTATCTATATATCGTTCCTATTGTTCATTTTATAAGAAAAAAATTTCAGATAAATTAGAGGATATTTTATATTTCTGTCGAAATTAACATAATGAAATGTAAATCTATATTGTATTTATATTGAAAAAAATTTTTAAAATCCACAGGGGGACAACAATTTAATGTTATTAATTTACAACGAAAAAACAAATCCATATTTTAATTTAGCAATGGAAGAATATTTTTTAAAAAACACAAAGGAAGATTTATTCTTACTTTGGAGAAATGAATCGGCTATAATAGTTGGAAAAAACCAAAATACTTTATCTGAAATAAATTATGAATATGTTAAAGAACACGATATAAAAGTAGTTAGAAGACAATCAGGTGGAGGAGCAGTTTTCCACGACTTAGGAAATATATGCTTTACTTTTATAGCTTGTAACAATAACCACTTTAGTGACTTCAAACGCTTTACAATGCCTATTGTCGATGCATTAAAAGGACTTGGTGTAAATGCTGAATTTTCAGGACGTAACGACTTATTAATAGATGGACAAAAATTCTCAGGAAACGCACAATACAATTACAAAGACAGAGTAATGCACCACGGTACTTTATTATTCTCATCAGAAATAAACGATGTATCAGCAGCTCTTAAAGTAAAACCTATAAAATTTGAAGGGAAATCTGTTAAATCTGTTAAATCAAGAGTAACTAATATAAGCGAACATTTAAAAGAACCTATGACAGTTTTAGAGTTTAAAGATTATTTAATGGATTTTATAGCTAAAACTGATAAAGACAGTAAAATGTACACTATGACTGATGAAGATATAGCTAATATAGAAAAATTAGTAGAAGAAAAATACAGCACTTGGGAATGGAACTACGGAAACTCACCAAAATTCGCTTTAAGCAATGAATTAAAATATCCAGGTGGAAATGTTGAATTTAACTTAAACGTAGAAAAAGGAATAATAAAAGATATCAAATTCTTTGGAGACTTCTTTGGAAAAGAAGATGTATCTTTTATAGAAGAAAAATTAACTGGAGTTAAACACAGCGAAGAAGGCATAAAAGAAGCTTTAAAAGATGTAAATATAAACGATTACTTCCTAAATGCAACTGTAGATGTTTTAGTCGATGGTATAATGGGAGTTAAATAAAGATATAATTTTTTAAATCAAAAATCAGAGGCTATCTATTTTTAGTAGATAGCCTCTTTTTATATATAGATACTAAGAAAAGGAGAAATTAAACTCAGTATTTATAGATATTTGCTATTTTATCAAATCATTTACACTTATTGATGTATTTTTATATGGTGAATAAACTGTATATTTATTTCCAGACTTATCCTTATATATTACATAAGATGAAGCTGTCATTTTTCTATCAAATTGTTCTCTAGGAATATTCACTATTGTTCCTAAATATATATCGTAATTTTCATCTTTATTAACTTCATAAATATATTTAGCAACTGATTTAGCAATATTTGCTGTATCTAAAGTTAAACTTTCACCATCTTTTAATAAATTAGCTGGAATTATTAAAGTTCCTTTTTCAACAATTTCATCACCATCATTATAAATCTTAGTTCCAAATCTAATACCACTCTTATCATTTACAACACTCTTGCCCTGAGCCCCAAGCATCTCAACATGAGCCCATTTAGCCTTGTATGTTGTGTTTTCTGTATATATTTGGTTATTTTTATAACTTGTTTTTATATCGTCAGTATCTTTATACCATCCTACAAAAGTGTAACCTGATTTTGTTGGAGATTTTGGTTCATAATCCAAAGCCTCACCTGATTTAACAGATTTTGTTATTATATCATCTCCATTATCAGCATCAAATGATATAGTATTTTCATCTTGAGTTGATGATTGTACTTTTATTTCTACATCTGGTAAAATACAGAAATGAGGGTCATTTCCACCACCAACAGCAGAAAGATTAGGTGGTAATCCATCTTCTGGTATATTACAATGAGTATCCAATGCACTACCTAGATGATTTGCATTTATCAATCCATTTGATAGTTTATAAGTGCCATTTTTCTCAATTTTAAATGTAATAGGACTTTCTACTGCATATTGAGAACGTACACCTATAACACTTTCTCCATTTAAATCATATACCATATAAGTATTATTTGGATAACCAGGGTTGTATATAGCAGTCATTTTATAAATCGGACATTCAAAATTAGTAAAACTTACGCTAGCTTCATCCCCAACTTTAAGATTTTGACCTTCATTTGTTTTATTTGAAATAGTTATATCACTTTCCATAGCATTCATAACAAAATAAACTACGTCATCACCCTTAGTCATACGGATTATATTTCTACCTGTTTTTAATTTAATAGTATATGAACCGTCTTTATTTTTTTCGTATTTTGTCCAATTATTTGCAAAATCCTCGTCTAAATGAATTGGATCATGAGTTTCAACACTAACCCCCTCAGATGGAGTAAATGTATATTCGCCATATCCCTTTCCTTTAACAACACTTCCATCAGGATAAGTTGTATCACCAACAAAATAGAAAGTATCATATTTTGTCCAGTTTCTATCTCTAACTTTTATATTAGGCTCAATATCACCTCTACTACCTCCTATATTTACTATTACTATACCAGTATGTTCCTTTCCAATAGCATTAAAACCATATTCTGTTTTTTCATAATTATCAAAATAAGCTTTATTGCTCTTTGTTTCAATCATGGCATCATATGTAATTTTTATAATCGCTACTCCAGATTTTTTTGCCTTCATCTCTACATATTTTCTTCCCTCTCCACCTTTTTCTGTAAGAGAGATACAATCAGAACCATATATTACCTCATAATCTTTATCTGGTTCAAAAATTTGATTTGAAACAGGACTTGTTGTTCCCTGCCATACACGAAATGTCTCAAGTCGTTTAGTATCACCAACATCCATATTTACATAGCTACCTTCATCTTTTATATTTGTATAAATATCATCCCACATCGGATAATCGTATGGATTTTTTACATAATCTTTTTTCTTTACTAAACATGTAAAATCAATAGGTTTATCTATTTTAGATGGATCTACATAACAATATTGTCTACAAGTTTTTACATATTCGGTACCTTCTCCACCTGCACAAACCATATAATAAGCAGATGAAAGTTCAAATTTATAGCTATCATATTCTTTATTTGAAGTATCTACCGAAATTGGTTTTACCTCCTGTCTTTCTACATATGCATTTCCATATGTATAATAAATATGAAGATTTGCATTTTTATTTACTCTATATTCAACAGGATCTTCAGCCTTTGATTCTAAATATATATGGATATCCCTCGAACTGCTAAAATTATCTTTGCCTGCACTTATATATGTAGCATTTTTATCATATTTATCTGCGCCTTGAGCCCAAACACTATATAATACATTTTCATCCTTAGGTGTAACTTCTATTTTATATTGATTTCCAACTCCCTTTGCTTCTAATAAATAGCAATAAAATCTCATATTTTCACTATTTACTTGAATATATCCAGGTTCTTCATTCATTATACTTCCATCTGGGTTTGTAATTTTTATATTTACTTCGTCGCTATCTTTTTCTTTATTTACATCATCACTATGTATTAAAATCATAGTATATATAAAATATTTTGCTTGAATATCTTTTTCCAAATCTGCTTTTTCATTTTTTTCTACAGTTAAAGTTCCTTCTTTTCCTATATTGCCATTTACTCCATAACCTTTATATTTATAATTTCCTGCTACTAAATGATAATACGATTTTTTTTTCCAATTATCGGAAGATACAACTGTTTTAGGAGGTATAACTTCTCCATATTGATTATAAACTTCTAAATCATACATACAAAACCATGCTGAAGCCGCTATCATATAAGTATATGCTTTTCCAAATGTAGCATTTATAGTTATATCAGAAGTTGTAATATCAAATGTATAAACATAGTTAATACCATCTGATTTTTCATAATCAATTGCTCTTTTTATATCATTTCCATCTTTATCTTTTATTTCAAGTGTATCCATAGCAAAACCATCATCTGGCTTTACAGTAAGTGTAACAGTTGTATTTAATTTTCCTTCTTTTATATCTACATCTATACTACCATTTTTAGTATCTTGTAAATTTACTTTGTAAGTTTGTCCATCATCTACTGCAAGTTTTACAGTATACGGGTCTGATGTTTCTTTTCCATCATTAGCTCTAAATTCTAATTCATAATTGCCAGTTTTTTCTGGTTTAAATGAATAATTTGCACTTACACTTTCCTCTTCTTTTTTATCTATAGATACTGTATATGATAATTCATCATTTTCTGCATCTGTAAATATTGTTGATAAATCTACAGAATAAGTTTCACCTAGGTTTATTGTTTGTGAATCACTTTCTTTATTTAAAGTTGGAGCTGTATTTGGTTTTATATTTGATTTTATTTTAAATGTATAAACATTACTTTCAAGAGAAGAATCTGAACCTTCCCATGATTTATCACCACAAATAACTGTTATTATATCCCCATCTAAAACTTTTATTTCATCTGTTTGTTTATATCCATTTGTAGATACATCTGGATTTTCACCTTTATATATTCTGACTTGATAGTTTTTATTTGATGCTGTAGGATTTACCTTTATTTTTTCAATATCTACCAATTCTAAAGTGTATTCTTTTGTATCGCTTGAAAAATCAGTTGATAAAGTCCCGCTGCTAAAAGATATGTTTTTTAGACTGGTTGTTTTGTTGGTATAATCTGCACCTAAATCAATTCCACCATCTTTTGTATACATAACTCTTATTTCATCATTTTCTTCAACTTCAAATTTATTAAAACCTTGATTTACCATCCAGTCGTTTTTAGTACCCATCCAACCAGATAAATCTCCACCTTGCTTTTCACTAAGACCATTTATTTCACTTATATATCCGCTATCTGCACCCTTTTGTTCTAAATCATTATCCTCTATAGCAGTTACTATAGCGTCCATCATTGTCATCTTACTTTTAATTGTTATCCAATCATCTACTAATGTTCCTTCCCATGCTGCCCCGTCTTCTTCTTTATAAGTTGTATTTTCGATTATTACATGGACTTTTTTTGCCAATACTTCATCTGCGAATGATTTTATAGACGATACTGTAGATACCGAAAATATCATAAGTAAAGCTATAAAAACACTTAATATTTTATTAATTGTATTTTTATTTTTCATATACTCCCCCAATTAATTCAAATAAGGAATGTAAAAATACATTCCTTATTCTTTATAAATTATTTATTTCCTATAAAATGATTTATATATTATACTCTAAACTATATATTGATTTTAATTTGAGCTTTCTAACAAAGAGTTTATACTTGCTTCTTTATTAAAAGCATAAACAATATACTCATTTCCAAATTTATCTTTATATTTAACATATGATGATGTTCTTATATATGTATCCCTTTGAGACTCAGGTATGTTTATTAAAGTCCCTAAATATACTACATAATTTTCATCTTTATTTACTTCATAATTTACCTTACCTATTGATCTAACAGAATTTTCAGTATCTAAAGTTATAATCCATTGAGTCGTAGTATCAATTAATTTTGTAGGTATCATAACTGTTCCCTTTTCTATAACTTCATCACCATCATTATATAATTTAGTGCCAAATCTTATACCCGTTTTATCAACTTTAACTTGCGCACCTAACCCTTCGAAATGAGCCCATTTAGCTGTATATGTAACATTTTTTGTATATGTTTGATTATTTTTATATTCTGTAGTTATATTATCAGTATTTTCATACCATCCTACAAATGTATAACCTTTTTTAGTTATTTTTCCAGGAGTATAGTTTAATATCTCATCTTTATATACAGGTTGAGATACAACAGCATCGCCATTATCTGGATCAAATTTAACTTCTAATTGTTCTTCTCCTTCAACTGCATCTAAAGCTATAAAGTTATATCCACCAATTCTTGAAAATGTTCTTGCTGCACTTCCTTTATATCCTTTTATTGTTTTTAAAGCTCTACAATCAGAAAATTGACCTGTTAAATAAGGATTTGTAATACTTTTAGGAATTGTAGCCTCTTCTAATACTCTACAATTAGTGAATGCAAATATCCCAATTTCAGTGACTCCATCTGGTATCTCTATTGATTTTAAGGCTTTACAGCCTGAAAATGCATATTGTGGTATCTCAGTTAATGACTTAGACAATTTTACTTCCGTCATTTTAGAGCAAGTTCCAAATGTTAGTTTTCCTATTTTTGTTACTGAGTCTGGAATATCTACTTGTTTTAACTTAGAACAAGATTCAAATGCACTGTTTCCAATTGAAGTAATCGTATTTGGTATTTTGATAGAAGTCATTTGTTGGCATCTATAAAATGCACTATCACCTATTTCAATTACTTTTTTACCATCTACTTCTTGTGGTATTATTTGCTCTCCTGAAACTGTTTTATCTATTACATCCGTCAAAGATACACTATTTTTATCTAATACTGTAAATTTGAAGTTTCCTTCTTCTATTACATCTCCAACTTCCGCAAAGGATTTTATTGTAGATATACTTATTAAAGAAAAAACAACTAATAATAACGTCATAAAGCTAGTGAATTTATTTATATTATTTTGTGATATCATAGCCTTTTCACCATACAATTTTCTACTAATTTATAGTTGGTAAATCTGATAATTTAGATGGGAAAGTTACATTTGCAGTATAGTCTGATTTATAATTTGCAAATACCCAAACTACAGTTTGTCCATCTGATACATTAAATGTTTCTCCACCAACTTTTTCTGATACTTTATTTAATGAGCCATCTTTATTATAAACAGCATATACCCATCCTTTTACATTTTTTGAATATTCATATGAAGTTTCGTTTATAGTAACATCTTCTAAAAATTCACTTCCATATTGATTTCCTGAAGTATAATCATTTGAAACTAATGCAATTGAATCCATTGCAGATGCATAATTTATACTAGTTTCTACTGCATCAGAAGATACTTTACCAGAAGCTTTTTTTAATCCTACTAAAGATCCTGATGTATTATCATATGCTCTAACATTTATATTACTCATATTTTGTTTACTAGCTGCATTAACTACAAAAGTAAAATCCATATATCCACCAGCATCATTTGTAGCTTCAGCAACTGCAACCCCTGGTGTTTTTGTTGTATCAACTTCTGCTTTTGCATAAGCTGCATATCCTTCATATGTTGTACCATCATAATTTGTATATGATGCACCACCAATAGGTTCTTGTCCATCAAGTTTTGTTAATGCATTTGTACTTCCATCAATAATTGTCCAATCAATAGTCTTTGCTGTTACATCAGTATCAAATGGTTTTATAACACTCCAATATGGATCTGCTGCTATAACTTTTAAATCTTCATCTTTATTTCCTGAATTTTGAGTATAAGTAAAATTATAAGCTGTATTATAAGCAGTTATATTTGGATTTGCATTTATAAATGCATTACTACTTGCAGCAAATGATAAGCTTCCCATAGCCATCATTATAGCTGATGTTACCCCTAAGATCTTAATTTTTTTGTTTTTCATATTTTTATTACCCCCTGGTTTTTATATTTTTAGAAAAACTAGAATTATCCCCCATATATAGCATAAAAAATAAACCTCTTATTTATACCATAAGAAATTCAAACAGACATATACCGTATTCTGACTCAAGCTAAACCTAATCTTCATCCTTCCCAGAGATAACTCCAGTGGTTTTATGAATTTCGTAACTTATTACAGCAGGGATAATCTGTGGCGGAATCTAACCGCACTTCCAAAAAATTTTATATTTTTCTATATATGTCTACAATTCTACTTTTTTCTTAAATACATTATAGGACAAAAATCTAACTTTCACCACTTCCATTTTGTAATCACTTATTTTCATGATTTTTACAACAAATAGATAATAATACTCTAATAAGTGTATGTTATTTTAAATAAAAAATATAAATAAATACTTATTATAT
>OATT01000843.1_pt1 | contig 22729 bp, 29 predicted proteins | sample 1476071 | NCBI WGS metagenome assembly OATT01 (sample SAMEA2579989, study PRJEB22360) | human gut metagenome | biome: human gut; feature: human-associated habitat; material: faeces | place: Denmark | collected 2008/2010 | reverse complement strand
ATAAAATAAGGCTTTGCGGACATTTAAGAAGATATAAAAAGATAGTCAAAAAGATATATATAATTTATCAAGAATTCTTTAGATAATCTCATCAAGAATTTAGATGAGTATAAAGAAAACGAATAACTTCTTTACCATTATAAAAAATAATAATGTAGGGAACCTGTAGAGTAAATGTAAGAAAAAAAGAAATGTTGTCTTTGATAGAAGAAACATTTCTTTTTTGATGCTATATGTTTAAAAATAAAATAAGACTTCCTATAGATGCTTTAGATTTTCACGATAAACGCGAAGTTTAGATTCATTATCTGGATGACATACTTTTTCTAAATGTGATATCATTTTATCCTTATCAGTTGGCAAATTACCTTCAACCCATACGGCATTTGAGGCTCCGAGTGTTGCAAAATAAACAGGTATATTCAAAAGTGAAATCAAGGTTTTAATTTCTTCCAACTTCTCCAATTCGCTTTCCTCCTTCCAATTACCATTCTTTATTTCGTTAAAGAGTTTTGATTCAGGATATATAGTCAACATGGAGGAACCGATAATTTTAGGGTTTGTTTGATTAAAAATCTTAGCACTTTCTATCGCACCACTCACACCGTTTCCTGCTCCAGAAATTCCTGTCAGATAGAAAAAATTATAAGAGATACCAGCTACATCTAGTCTATGTGTCTGTTCTATAATATCATTCGCTGTATATCCTTTATCCATAAACGCTAATGCATTGTCATCTCCAGTTTCAACACCTATTGTTATACCATCATAGCCTAGCTCTGATAGTTCCTTAAGTTCCTTGTCAGATTTTAAACCTATATCCGATATTCTTGAAAAACATCCAATGGATTCACATTCAGGATAATAATAGTGAATTCGCTCAGCAATATCTTTTAAACGCTCAAATTTCAAAACAAACGGGTTTGCTCCAACTAGATATATTCTTTTTACTTGGGTACCTGGCCAAGTGCGTATCTGCTGTTGTGATTCTAATAAATCTGCCTCAATATCTTCTAAAGGTGTCATACGAAATTTAAATGGCAAGTCATCATAAAGTGTACAGAATTTACATTTATGATGAGTACATCCTGCCGTTACTTCAATTAGTAGAGATCTCGCTTCATATGGCGGTCTCCATACAGTTCCTGTGTAATGCATAATCATTCTCCTTCCATTTCTTAAAGAGATAATATTAAATTCCAAAATTTATTAACTCTTTATCTATAGGATAATGATTTGAAATATAAAAACAAGAACTGTCTTTTTTTGAATGTAGTATCATTTTTAATACTATAAATAATAAAAGATAGTATATTGCTTTTTATTTTTTTATAACGTATACTCTAATAGAGAGGTGAGATTTTTGGCTAATAATAAATTTAGTAATAAAGATACAATGGCGAGATGCATACCTATGAGTAGCTTGCAATCAGTTTTGAGTGGAAAATGGAAAATTCTGATTTTATGGTATATCGCTTTTTATAAAGTGCAACGATTCGGTGAACTTATGAGACGATTGGACGGGATAACCCAATCAACGCTAACAAAGCAATTAAGAGAGTTGGAGAATGATGGTTTTGTTCATAGAGAAATCTATAAAGAAATTCCTCCTAAAGTCGAATATACTTTAACAGTTATGGGAAAGAGTTTTGTCCCTATATTGAACGATATGATGAATTGGAGTCAACTAAATCTTTGTCCGCCAGATTATATCAATCCTTATGGGGGTCAAATCGAGATAGATATCGAAAATAATGAGAGCGAGGGAAAATAATGTTCAATTTCTTTAAACCGAAATTTAATATTAGAACAAAAAGATTGGAAAATTCATTAACCATAGTTGCTAACATCAATGGTAAGAAAATTTCTTCAATGAAATGTGTTGTTGAGGAAAAAGCAATCTTAATTGGTGATATAGAACCATTTCGAAACCATAAAGATTTTAATAAAGGTTATGGGACTATGATGATGAATGAATTGTTATCATATGCCAAACAAAATAATATTAGTATATGGATATCTATCAGATGTTGATATTGACCATAAAGAAAGACTATTACATTTTTATACTAAATTTGGTTTTGAAATAAAATTATATGATGTGATGATAGACTATAATTTTGGGGAACTAAGGATTTTAATATAAGTAAACTCAATTATAGATATGCTGTACAATACCAGTCGAATTACAAAAAAAACAGCACAGGCTGTTTTTTTTATTTACACAGACAGTTCCTTATTTGATACTATATACAATTTTCAGTATTAAATATTAAAAATAAACGTACTTTTTTCAATTAACATTTAATGTTAAAATGTGAAACCAAAGGAGATGATTATAATGAGTTTTTTATTTACATCTGAATCTGTAACAGAAGGTCATCCTGATAAAGTATGTGATCAAATTTCTGATACTATATTAGATGAATGTCTTAAAATAGACAAAAATTCAAGAGTAGCATGTGAGACTATGATCTCAAAAGGTATTGTAATTATAACTGGTGAAATAACAACAAAGGCAAAATTAGATTATAAAAAAATTGTTCGCAATAAACTATATGAAATTGGTTATAGTGATGAAGCAAGTGGAATGGACGTTGATAATTGCAAAATATTAGTTGAAATCAAAAAACAGTCTATTGATATATCTAATGGTATCCAAAATACAAATACTGAAATTGGTGCTGGAGATCAAGGTATGATGTTTGGTTATGCGAGTGATGAAACAGAAGAATATCTACCAATGCCATTTGTATTTGCAAATCTTATTACGAAAAGACTCAGTGAGATACGAAAATCAGGAGAACTTGATTATCTACTCCCAGACGGAAAAGCGCAGATCACTATGCGATATTTTAGTGGTGTACCTGAAATGATTGATACAATCGTTATCTCTACTCAGCATAAGAATGGTATAAGTTTATCTAAAATACAACATGATATTTTAACGAAAGTTATTGAAAGCGTTATTCCAAAAAAATATATTAACGCTGAAACCAAGATTCATATCAATCCATCAGGAAGATTTGTAAATGGAGGTCCTAATGCAGATGCAGGATTAACTGGAAGGAAAATAATAGCAGATACTTATGGTTCTGTTGCTCGTCATGGAGGAGGAGCTTTTTCTGGTAAAGATGCAACAAAAGTTGATCGAAGTGGTGCTTATTATGCAAGATATATTGCTAAAAATATTATAGCAGCTAAACTAGCGCATCAATGCGAAGTTCAGCTATCATATGTAATCGGTATATCTTCACCAATTTCAATATATGTTAATTCATACGGAACTGGAATCATAGAAGATGAACAATTATCTATGTTAATAGAAAAATTTTTTGACGGAAGACCTGCAGAAATCATAACAAAATTTGATTTAAGAGAGCCTCAATATCAACATCTTGCAGCGTATGGTCATTTTGGTAGAATTGATGTATCTCCTAAATGGGAGGATACAGATATAGCAAATAATTTGCACAATTATGTTAAAGAAAATTATGGAAAGCAAGCTTTGAAATAGAGGAAGTGTTATGATACAAGATATTTTCCCTCACATCTTTGATAATACATTTCTTATGGTAGAACCGAAGAATAAAGACATTGTAATAATTTTTCAAGAAGAACATATTCTACTTCATAAGCAGACAGGCGAAAAAGCACTTATCAAATTTGAAGAATTTGATGATATGAATAACTTAATTTACTTATTTAAAATTGACAATTTAAATTTTTTTATTACATTTCAAACTCCTGTAATAACTAAAGGACATGATGTTGAATGGTACATGTTAGATATTATATATTCTATTTTTCCTATATGGCTACAATATGCTTATATCACAGCAATCCATCTATATAATTGGTATAGGATGAATAAATACTGTTCTTGTTGTTCGAGTCTATTGATGAGGAAAATAGAAGAACGTGCTTTAATTTGCAATCATTGCAATAACATTGTTTACCCGATAATTAGCCCAGTAGTTATTGTTGGAGTGATAAATAAGGATTCCTTACTGATGACAAAATATGCAGATAATTCCTTTAAGAAATATGGACTTATTGCTGGATATGTCGAATTTGGAGAAACCCTTGAAGCAGCAGCTTGCCGTGAAGTAAAAGAGGAGGTTGGGTTAGAAATTACAAACCTAAAATATTTTGGCAGTCAGCCATGGGGAGCAAGTCATATTCTAATAGCAGGGTTCTTTGCTGAAATAAAAGGAAATCCTAATATAACTTTAGATGAAAAAGAACTTTCTGAAGCAAAATGGTTTAATAAAGATGAAATCCCCCTTGAACTTAGTGATATTAGCATTACATTTGAAATGATAAACTATTTTTTGAATAATAAGGAAGGTGAATAAAAATGCATTATACAGGAATAGTGTGGATACCCTCATATGAGTTGTACACTGCATTGATCGAAGTGACACAAGGCTGTACATATGATGAATGTAAGTTCTGTAATCTATATAATGATATCAGATTTAAAGTATATCCTTTAGATGGAGTAATTAATGAGCTTTATCCTAAAACGATCGAAGCAGGAGCATTAACAATCTTTGAAAATACTGAATTATGTAATGAAATACAAAATGGGACTTTTAAAATAGCAACTAAAAAAGAGATATCAATAGAAATGAAAACATTTATAGATAATTGTGATATTAATTGTAACTTTTTTGCTAATACGGTATCAAACACGGTTAAATTAGAGGGTAAACCTCCTAAAAATTTAACGAAACTGAGTGATATATTAGGTAAATCAATAAATAATTTAAATGAGTTGGAAATACAAAAATATAGAAGTAGTATCAATCATTTATGAATCATGGTGGTTTTATATAATTATCCAGGCTGTGCAAGTGGAAGAAAAGCAAAAAAATGGTTAAGCGATCATCAAATCCAGTATAAAGAAAAAGATATATCCAAAGTTTTTTTAACGAAAAAAGAAATTCAAAATCTACTTGCTAAAACAGAAAATGGAACTGAAGACATTATTTCAAATAAATCTAATGTCTATAAAAAAGAAGAATCACGAATCAATGATCTATCTATATCTCAATTGATTAAATTGATACAGGAGCAACCAACAATTTTGAAAAGACCAATTATTATAAACCGCGATAAAATGGTTGTCGGCTATGATGAAGATGAATTAACCATAATTATACCAAAGGAAAAGCGTGCACGAAGCACAGAAATTAACTACCATATCATTTAAATTAAATGTTTCATTATTTAGAAAAGAAATGCCAATAAAAGCATTTCTTTTTTCATTGTATAGAAAACCAATTATCTAGTCCCCAATCACACATAGCATTTAAAACAGGTATGATTGTTTTTCCTAAATCAGATAAAGTATACTCAACTTTTGGTGGAACAACTGGGTATACAGTTCTCACAATCAACCCATCTGTTTCTAATTCTCTCAACTGCTGAGTAAGAACTTTAGGAGTAGCATTGGGTATTTTTTTCTGTAATTCATTAAATCTCAATGTTGTGTCTATAAGGTGCCACAAAATCAGTGATTTATATTTTCCCCCAATAAGATCCAGAGTTGCTTCAACTGGACATTGATAAGACTTCACACATTTCATATAGTGTTAAACTCCTTTCATACTATCTTTTATGATACTGACTTACTTTAAAGTGCATTCTTGTAATATTTTAAATGAATGATAAACTGTATAACGTAAGTTGAATAAGCATTCAACCAATACAGAAAGGATGATATCATGAATTTTATTGACATCGCAAAAAGAAGATATGCCTGCAGAACATACAGAGCAGACAAGGTAGAAAAAGAAAAATTAGATTTAATTCTAGAGGCAGCTCATGTTGCTCCAACAGGTGCAAATCGACAACCACAAAAACTAATTGTAGTACAGGAAAAAGAAGGCCTAGCCAAAGTAGCTAAAGCTGCAGATATTTACAATGCCCCTTTAGCAATCATTGTATGCGGGGATCGTACACGTGCATGGAAACGTCCATATGATGGGAAAAATTTGACAGACATAGATACCAGTATCGTAACCGATCATATGATGCTTCAAGCAACAGAACTTGGTTTAAGTACTGTTTGGGTATGTTATTTTGAGCCTGATGTACTGAGAAAAGAATTCTCTATTCCTGAAAATCTAGAACCAGAGCACATACTGGTGATTGGTTACGCCAATGAAGAACCAGCAGACCCAGACAGGCATTCAGAAACAAGAAAAGCATTAAATGAAACTGTTTTTTATGAAACGTTATAAAGGATAAATTTCAAAATTAGGATTGTGAAATCACCTCACAATCCTTTTATTATCGCTCGCAAATATGCTCCATAGAAACTTCAAGTATTCCTTTTATATGATCATCATCTAATGAGTAGAAAACAAGTTTTCCCTCTTTTCTAGCTTTGATTAACTTTGCAGTTCTTAATGTTTTAAGTTGATGAGAAACTGCTGACTTGCTCATATTCAATAGTACTGCTAAATCTCCAACACACATTTCGGCTTCTACCAATGCCCATAATAATTGTATCCTTGTGCCATCGCCCATAATTTTGAAAAAATCTGATAAGTCATACAATAGGTTCTGATTTGGCATTTTCTCATTCATTTCTTTTACTAATTCTTCATGTATTGCAACACAATCGCATTTATTTTCCATGATGATACCTCCTATCTTTATCATCATTATAATTGATTGATTGTTCAATTGTCAAACATATAATCACTGTAAAAAAACAATTTTAGAATGTCTAAACGGGACTTGACAGTTGAATATATATTCAATTATAATACAGGTAGATAGTTGAACGATTGAACAACTATTATATTAAAAGGAGGAACTTCATATGAAGAAAAAATTTAATTTAATCGACTTGGACTGTGCAAACTGCGCAGCAAAAATGGAGAATGCTGCGTCTAAAATCGAGGGTGTAAATTCTGTGAATTTCAGTTTTATGACACAGAAAATGACATTGGATGCTGATGAACAACGATTTGATGAGATCTTAAATGAAATCATCAAGGTATGTAAAAAAGTAGAACCTGATTGCACCATCGTTGTGAAATAGCTTAAAGAAGGAGGGAAACATATGAGCAAAAAGTTAAAGAACCTCCGCTTGCGTATATTCTTAAGTTTTATCGTTTTCTTGGGTGCTGTTCTATTACCAATGGAGGAGCCAATTCAATTGGTCTTATATCTGGCATCTTATCTCATTGTTGGTGGAGATATCATAAAAAAAGCTGTCACAAACATTGGACATGGGCAAGTATTCGATGAAAATTTCTTAATGGTATTAGCAACCATTGGTGCTTTTATCACACAAGAATATCCTGAAGCGGTTATGGTTATGTGGCTATATCAGATTGGCGAATGGTTTCAGCAGTATGCTGTTGGTAAATCTCGTCAGTCAATCAGTGATCTGATGGATATTCGACCTGATTATGCAAATGTTGAAAGAGATGGCAAGTTAGAAAAAGTAGATCCAGATGATGTATCTATTGGTGATTACATCGTTGTAAAACCCGGAGAAAAGATTCCTTTAGACGGTATCGTTATAAAAGGAAGCAGTTTAGTAGATACTTCTGCTTTGACAGGTGAATCTGTACCAAGAGAAGTAAAAAAAGGAGCAGATATCCTGAGTGGTTGTATTAATAAAACTGGACTATTAACAATCAAAGTTACAAAAGAATTTGATGAATCTACCGTTTCTAAAATACTAGAACTGGTTGAAAATGCGAGCAGCAAGAAAGCAAAAGCGGAAAACTTTATCACGAAGTTCGCGAGATATTATACGCCTATTGTTGTAATTGCAGCAATATGTCTTGCATTTCTTCCCCCATTGTTATTAGAAAACGCAGATGTCTGGGACTATATAAAAAGAGCATGTTCATTCCTAGTTATCTCATGTCCGTGCGCATTGGTGATTTCTGTACCACTTGGCTTCTTTGGAGGGATTGGTGGAGCTTCTAAATTGGGAATCCTTATAAAAGGTAGCAATTATTTAGAAACACTATCAAAAACCGAAACTGTCGTTTTTGATAAGACAGGTACCCTTACAAAAGGATCATTTGAAGTAACAGATATCAGTCCTATTGGAATTGATAAAACAAGCCTATTAGAGATTGCTGCTCATGCTGAAAACTATTCTGACCACCCAATTGCTCAATCTATCAAAAAAGCATACGGGAAAGCAATCGATACCACTAGAATAGCGGATGCATCAGAAGTATCTGGAAATGGTGTATGTGTAAAGATTGATGGAAAAGAAGTTTATGCTGGTAATGAAAAGTTGATGAAAAAAATCAAAGTTAACTTGCCAGACATGAACATTGTTGGAACGGTAATCCATGTCGCAATGGAGAGTCGATATGTTGGATATATTTTGATTGCGGATGAAGTAAAAGAAGAAGCAAAGCAAACAATTAACGATTTAAAAGAGATTAACCATGTGAAAGAAACTGTTATGCTAACTGGCGATAACAGTACGGTTGCAGAATCAGTCGGCAGAAATCTAGCGATTGATACGGTATATTCTCAATTGTTACCTGCGGATAAGGTAACTAAGGTAGAAGAATTATTGCATAAGAAATCTAGTGATAAATCCCTTGCCTTTGTTGGAGATGGCATCAACGATGCTCCTGTCTTGACAAGAGCAGATGTTGGAATCGCTATGGGTGGCTTAGGTTCTGATGCAGCAATAGAAGCAGCTGATGTTGTAATTATGGATGATAAAATTTCCAAGATCAATACAGCAATTTATATTTCAAAAAGAACATTGAAAATTGTAAAACAAAACATTATCTTTGCATTAGGAGTAAAAGGAGTTGTACTGATTTTAGGAGCCATTGGTATGGCTAATATGTGGGAAGCTGTATTTGCAGACGTAGGTGTATCCTTTATTGCCATTCTGAACTCCATGAGGGCATTAAGAGTGAAAAAATTTAATGACTAGAATTGTGACGATAGTCTAATGATTATCGTCTAATTCTTAGATAAATGACCACCCCACATAAGGGGTGCATATAGTAAGGAGGGTCAAATGAAAAAAGAATATTTTGATATTACAGGTATGACATGTTCTGCTTGTTCATCTCGAATAGAAAAGAATGTATCAAAGTTAGATGGAATGAAAATTGTGAACGTTAATCTTCTAAAGAATAGTATGAGCGTTGAATATGATGATCAGACGCTTACTGTAGACGAGATCGTTGGTCGAGTAGAAAAAACAGGATATGGAGCATTTCTGCATAATGCCTCGACTACAACAGTCAACAATAAACCAAAAGAAGATATTGCATTAAAAGAGTTTCAAGAAATGAAGAAGAGATTATGGATTTCAATTTTGTTCTCAGTACCGTTGTTCTATATTTCTATGGGACATATGTTTAACTGGCCATTACCAGAGTTTCTTTTAGGAATACCTAATGTGATGAACTTTGCATTTACGCAATTTCTGCTTTTACTGCCAGTTATGTATGTAAATAGAAAATACTTCAAAATAGGTTTTAAGACCTTATTTCAAGGTGCACCGAATATGGATTCCTTAATTGCTCTAGGATCAACTGCTGCAGCAGTATATGGTGTTTACGCAATTTACAAAATTGGTATAGGACTGGGAATGCAAGATATGAGTACGATTCATACCTTTATGATGGATCTTTATTTTGAATCAGCAGGTATGATTTTGACACTCATCACATTTGGAAAATTTCTGGAAGCAAGAGCAAAAGGACAAACTTCAGAAGCTATTTCTAAACTTATCGATCTTGCACCAAAAACAGCTTTAAAATCAATTGCTGGCAAAGAAATCGAAATACCGATAGAAGATGTAACAACAGGCGATATCTTAATCGTAAAAGCAGGCACATCAATACCAGTAGATGGGGTTGTTGTTAGTGGAACTGGCTCTGTTGATGAATCTGCACTTACTGGAGAAAGTATCCCTGTAGAAAAAAACACTGGCGACAATGTCATTGGAGCTACGATCAATAAATCTGGTTACTTTACAATGGAAGCATTAAAAGTTGGAGAAGATACAACACTATCACAAATTGTAAAACTTGTAGATGAAGCAACTTCATCCAAGGCACCAATCGCTAAACTGGCTGATAAAGTAAGTGGCATCTTTGTTCCAATTGTCATCGTTATTGCATTAATTGCAACAATCACATGGCTAGTATTAGGCAAAGATTTTGAATTTGCATTATCAATTGGTATATCAATACTTGTAATATCCTGCCCTTGCGCTTTAGGATTGGCAACTCCAACTGCAATCATGGTTGGAACTGGCAAAGGTGCAGAAAATGGTATACTGATTAAATCAGCTGAAGCATTGGAAACAGCACATAACATCAGTACTGTGGTATTGGATAAAACTGGTACTGTAACGGAAGGAAAACCTATCGTTACAGATATAATCACGCACAAGGATATTACTGAAAACGAATTTCTTCATATTGTGGGTTCTTTAGAAAAACTATCTGAGCATCCTTTAGCTGAAGCAATCATTCACAAAGCAGAGAGTAAAGAAATCACCTTTGAGCCTGTGGAAGATTTTATACAACTACAAGGAGAAGGTATTTGTGGTCTTATCAATGATGTATTGTATTATGCTGGTAATGCAAAAATGTTGAAGAAATACCTTCACGTGGAGAATGATCTGTTATCAAAAGGTGAACGTTTTGCATTAGAAGGAAAGACACCTTTGTATGTTTTCTCTGAAGATGAAGTATTAGGTGTGGTTGCCATTGCTGATACAGTAAAGAAAACCAGTAAACAAGCAGTTACAACGTTGAAGGAGTTAGGTGTAAATGTTGTCATGCTGACTGGTGATAACGCCAAAACAGCAGAAGCAATCAGACAACAGGTTAATATTAATCATGTAGTATCTGATGTTTTACCACAGGATAAAGAAAGAGTTATTAGAGAATATCAAGGAAAAGGAAATATTGTAGCCATGGTTGGTGACGGTATCAATGATGCACCTGCTTTAGCACGTGCAGATGTTGGAATCGCTATCGGCGCAGGAACTGATATTGCAATTGAATCAGCAGATATTGTACTGATGAAAAGTGATTTACTTGACGTAGTTACAGCGATACGTTTAAGTAAGTCAGTCATCCGAAATATTAAACAAAATCTGTTTTGGGCATTCATTTATAATGCTATTGGTATTCCAATCGCTGCTGGTCTATTTTATACGGCATGGGAATTAAAATTAAATCCTATGATTGGTGCTGGTGCAATGAGTTTAAGTTCTGTATGTGTTGTTACTAACGCATTAAGATTAAAATTTTTCAAAATAAAATCAAACTAATAGGAGGATAAGATGATGGAAAAAATAATTAGAATTGAAGGTATGTCTTGTGGACATTGTGTTAAGGCGGTTACAAATGAGTTATCAGCAGTAAGTGGAGTATCTGATGTAGTTGTCAGTTTGGAGAATAAATGTGCAAAATTAAATACCACAGATAGTGTGACTAATATAGCGTTGACTGCTGCTATTGAAGAGGCTGGTTATGAAGTTATAAGTATTCAATAGTATGAAAGCTAATTCTATGGATATTAATGGACTATTGAAAACAGCAATCGGTCAATTACACGGTATTCAAAAAATGGTTGAGGATGACCGATACTGTATTGATATTTCAAATCAGTTATTGGCGGTGCAATCTATATTAAAAAAAACGAATATGATGATATTAGAGGAACATATGAAAGCATGTGTAACCCTCGCTATGGGAACGCCAGATGCACAACAAAAAATAAATGAAATTATGCTAGTGATGAAAACAATGGCAAAGTAAAGGCAGGGATGGTCGGTTAAGGCACTCCCTGCCTTTTTAGCCTAGAAAGGATGCGTCTATTTGGGACTATTTATTGTCATAATGGAACAGACATTCAACTGTATTTTTTATATAATATCAGTGGTTAGATAAATCTAACTACCCTACGGTTTAATGTTATATAGAAAAGAGATGAGAAGATGGAAAAGAAAAAACAAACCAACAGAGTAAGTGAAATGACAGTCTTTCAAGTTTATCCAGGTATTGAATTAATTTATAACAACTTTGAAGTACCTAATTTCGATTTTGATTCACATGAAACAGAAAATATTATGGAAATCAGTCATTGCCGCAAAGGGAGAGTTGAATGTGAATTAAAAGATGGTACTTATCTTTATTTAGGTGAAGGTGATTTAGGAATCAATATGATGAATAATCATGCAACAGCAATGGACTTCCCTGTGAAATACTATGAAGGAATTTCTGTCAATTTATATCTGGATATCTTAAAAGACGAATTACCTGAAATTTTAGAAGGAGCTTTTGTTGATATAAGGAAGATGAAAGAAAAATTTTGTAGTGAAAATGGGTGTTTCATTATGAGAGCAACCAGTCAGATTGAACATATTTTCTCAGAACTATACAAGATTCCTGATGAAATCAAAGGAGCTTACTTAAAAGTAAAAGTCATTGAATTACTATTGTTTATGAGTGTATTAGATCAATCTATGGGTGAGAAAAAAGAAAGTTATCATAAATGCTATGTGGAAACAGTTAAGAAAATACGAACCCATTTAGTTAATCACTACGGAACACGTTATACAATTGATGAACTTGCAAAAGAGTATTGTATCAGTCCAACCACATTAAAAGTTTATTTTAAAGAGGTCTTTGGTACTACAATCGCTTCCTATATGAAATCCTATCGGATGAAAAAAGGCGCAGCATTGTTGCGTAATACACATGATTCAATATCTGATATTGCTTATTCTGTTGGCTATGAAAGCCAAAGCAAATTTGCCATCACTTTTAAAGAATTATATGATATGAGTCCGTTAGAGTATAGAAAAAAATGTTCGTTTCATGAAAATAAGGAGGATTAAAGAATGGTGAAACAATTAGACACACGTACACGACTGCTTACTGAGAAACCTTTAAAGCTAATGTTCTCTTTAAGCATTCCAGGTATTTTAGGTATGGTAGTAGTAGCACTATATAATTTGATGGATTCAATTTTTGTAGGTCAAATGGTTGGCTCTATAGAAATGGGCGCGGTATCAATTTCGTATCCGTTTACGCTGATCAATGGAGGAATCGCCACACTAATCGGTGTAGGCTCAGCCTCTATTTTATCAAGAGCAATTGGTAAGAAAGATAAGGCTACTATGGATAAGATTATGGGAAACCTTGTTATGATGGTATTCGTATTGTCCCTTATCGTAACCGTTGTTGGAATAATATTTACAAGACAACTGCTACAGTTTAGCGGTGCAAGCGGTGAAATGCTGAATCAGGCTGAGAGTTATCTTAGAATCATCTTTGCTGGTTCATTATTCATCAATTTCACACAAAGTTCAAATATGGTGATGAGAGGACAAGGTTTGTTGAAGAAAGCAATGCTGATTATCGCCAGTGGTTCTATCTTGAATATCATATTAGATCCAATATTCATAAGCTATTTCAATCAACATGGTATGGGAATTGAAGGAGCTGCTTATGCGACGCTTATTTCTCAAATATTACAGTTTTTTATCAGTGTATGGTATTTCACAAAAAAAAGTGACGATTTAAAAATAAGAAAAATCAGATTCGAGAAAGATATCATTCCAGAAGTATGTTCCGTAGGTGTTTCTGCTATGCTAATGCAAGTTATGACCTTAGTGCAACAAACAGTTATTTTTAATGTGGCATCACGTTATGGAGGAGACGCCTCACTGATTTTATTAGGTGCAGCACTTCGTGTTCAAAACTTTGCCTTTGTTCCATTATGGGGAATGAGTCAAGGATTTCAACCAGTGGCAGGAACAAATTACGGTGCAAAGCAGTATGACAGAACAATTAAGTTAACAAAAGTATTTGTATTAAGTGCAATCGCATTATCCTTATGCTTCTTCTTACCAATTCAAATAATTCCAGATAAGATCCTGTCATTATTCATTAGTGATGCAACTATAGTATCCAGTGGTGTTAATAATTTTAGACTTATGTTTTCTACTTATAGTGCTCTTGCAATCTTTATTATGATTGTAACTCTATTTCAATCCTTAGGTAAAGCATCGAAAGCCAGTATTCTAGTTATGTTAAGACAAATCTTATTATTTATACCTGCAGTTATTCTATTCCCTATGCTCGCAAACCTTGGCGAAACAGGAGTATGGTTGGCAATTGCTGTTGTCGATGGTTTTGCAGGAATCTTATGTTTGTTCATGATGCTGAAAGAGTTCAGAAAATTAAGAAGCTTAGCTTAAATTGAGGTGATAAAGATGACATTAAACAACGGGATTGTAAATAAAACATATAAAATTAAAGATATGAATCTCCCCACCAAAATAGAAAAAAGGTTAGAGGCATTAGGAATGATTGAGGGTACAGAAATCGCAGTGCTCAATTCGAAAAACCGTGGAACTTTGATTCTAAAAGTTCGTGGTACTCGTTTTGCTATCGGAAAAAACATTTCAAAACGAATTGAGGTGGTATAAAATGTCAGAAAGATTAACAGTTGCTTTCATAGGAAATCCTAATTGTGGAAAAACAACTTTGTTCAATGCGTTTACAGGAACAAATCTTAAAGTAGCAAATTGGCCCGGTGTTACAGTTGAAAAAGTTGAAGGTGCTATGAAGTATCATGATATGGATATTAAACTGATAGATTTACCTGGGACATACAGTCTTACATCCTATACGATGGAAGAACAGGTATCCCGTGAGTATATTCTTAGTAATGAAGTTGATGTCATAGTTAATGTTGTAGACGCATCATCGCTTGAAAGAAATCTATATCTTACCTTACAGTTATTAGAATTAGGAAAGCCAGTAGTAGTCGCGCTAAACATGATGGATATCGTACAAAAAAGAGGAATGGAAATAGATCTTCACAGATTGCCAGAAATGTTAGGAGTGCCTGTTATTCCTGTATCTGCACATAAGAGAACAGGATTAGATATTCTGATTCATGCTGCAGCTCATCATAAAGGAAACAAACTACCAGATTCTCTACTACATAATCATAGTAGTAAAACCAATCATAAGCATAATCATCACAAAAATACTGTCATGGTATATAGTGATCAGATTGAAGATAAAATTGATGAAATAACGGATGAATTAAACTTTAAGTACCCAACTGTAAAGAATCTGAGATGGATCTCAATTAAGTTATTGGAGAATGATAAAGAACTTATGAACAGATATTCTGATCTATCGTCTAACTTACTAAAAGAATCATATGAATCCCAAATTATTAATGAGAAATATGATTTCGTCGAAGAAGTATTATCTGAAACAATCATTAATAAAAGTAAAAAGGAAGTTGCAACTGATCGTGTGGATAAAGTTTTAACGAATAAGTGGTTAGGAATACCCATCTTCTTAGTGATTATGGGACTTGTGTTTTTCCTGACCTTCACAATTGGCGACTGGCTTAAAGGATATCTGGAAATAGCATTTGAGCTGCTGTCTGATAGTGCTAGATCAGGCCTTTCGAGCATTGGAACAAGTGAGTTACTGATTTCACTCCTTGTTGATGGTATTATATCTGGAGTAGGAACTATCATCACATTTCTACCTAATATCTTCATCCTATTCCTTGCTTTGGCATTTTTAGAGGATACTGGTTATATGGCACGTGTCGCTTTCATTATGGATGGCATTATGGGAAAACTAGGGTTATCAGGAAGATCATTTATCCCTATGTTATTAGGATTTGGTTGTTCTGTACCCGCTATCATGGCCTCAAGAACATTGGAAAATAAAAGAGATCGTTTTAAAACAATGTTAATTACACCATTCATGTCATGCAGTGCCCGTTTGCCAATCTATATTCTGTTTTCAGAGATATTCTTTGCGGATAATGCAATGCTAATTGCCTACTCAATGTATGTATTAGGCCTGATTGTGGCTATTCTTGTTGCATTTGTTATCCATAAAATTGATAAAAATGAAAATGAAAACATGTTATTGATTGAATTACCTGAATATAAGATTCCAAGTTCAAGAACTGTAGAAATTTATGTATGGGAAAAAGTGAAAGATTTTCTAACAAAAGCCGGTACAACCATTTTTGTTGCATCTATTGTTATGTGGCTGCTTTTGAACTTTGGATTTCATGGTTATACAACAGATATGACACAGAGCTTAGGAGCATCTCTTGGCAAGTTCATAGTCCCACTTTTCGCTCCTATTGGCTTAGGCTTCTGGCAAATAGTAGTGGCACTTATAGCAGGAATATCTGCAAAAGAAGTAGTTGTGTCAAGTTGTGCGGTCTTATTTGGTATTGCTAACATTAATTCTTCCAGTGGCATGAGTATGTTAACAGAGGTTCTAGGTAAGATGGGATTTGGACAATTAAATGCTTATTGTTTAATGGTATTTTGTTTACTTTATATCCCTTGTATGGCTACTATTGTTACAATTAAAAAGGAATCTCAAAGTATGAAATGGACTGTTTTCACAGCACTCTTTCAATTATGTACAGCTTGGGTTGTAACATTTATCATTTATCAAATAGGAAATCTCATTATTTAAGAAAAAGAGGTGATAGCTATGTTTGAATTATTTATCATTATCTCCATTATTCTATACTCCCTCTGGACTATTAGAAAAAAAATAAAAGATCTTAAGAATGGAAATTGTTGCAGTGGTTGTTCTTCCTGTCCTGTAGGTAGCAAGTGCGCAACAAAAATGAAATAATATGAAAAATACTTTAATAATAAATGATTTAAATAAAGAAGTAGAGATAAATGGTAAGATAGTACTATTAACGAAAAAAGAATATGATTTATTATACTACCTATATCAAAACCCTAACCAAGTTTTATCTAAAGCTCAAATAATCGAAAAAATATGGAATGATGAGTGCGAAGATACATCTAATACGATATATTGTCAAATTTATCAATTAAGGAAAAAAATAGAGCCAGATCTAAAGCATCCGCGTTTTATATTAACTATGCGAGGATTTGGTTATAAATTTGATATATAAAATCCAATTATCCGCATAAATACAGCATTTAATGACTATTCATCAACTAAAAAATCAACTATTTTACCACGAATTTACCATGATTGAATGAGCCTTAATATGACGAAAAAGAGTAAGGGAGATTGCACAAAAAACGTGTATCTCCCTTTTCTCATGGTTACAATGCTACTTTACCTTAGGTACAAATTTTAATATGGCTTTCATAAGCTCCGTTTGCACTTCGCCTTTTAATTCCTCGTCTATCCTCATGCTGACCTTTCCGTTTTCATGGTAGAATGGACGCAAGCAAAATTTTGATATGTAGCCGTCATAAAACCTTAAAATCTCTTTGATCGCCTGTTCATTACCGCTGGACGCTTTGACAATCTTTTCATAAGCAGGATAACCATAATCTTTTGCCATTTCCTTTACTTCCTTTCATTCATCAACGCTTGTAATTTTCGCAAACCTCTGTTTCTCGTACAGCTTACAGAAGAACGTGATACATGGTAAAGCTCCGTAATCTCTCTGTCCCGCATATCTTGAAAATAGTACAACAAGATGTAGTTACGTTGCTTTTCAGATAACTTGCGTAAAGCTGTACCCAGTTTTTCATCAGATACCTTGATTAAGAAATTCCATACTTGAAATACAGAAAACTCAAAGGAATAACTATCATAGTTACCTTGACTATTCTGTTTTATTTCTGAAATTTCACAAAATAATGTTTCATGCTCTAAACGCCTTGCACGTTGTTTTTTTTGATAACGGACAATACCTTTAATTGTTATCATCATATAAGCATTAAACTGTAATCTGATGATTTCTTCAAAAGAAGATGGTTTCATAATCTCACCCCCTTTCTGCTGAACGCTGAATTATATAAATGGCAAAAATACCGTTTATATCGTTGTTGTGAAGAACAGTGATGAAAGAGGGTATTAAAAAAGCCCGCACAAAACTTATTGTTTGTACGAGCTTCAAAAATTGTATATTCAGTTGTTGTCGATATGTTATCAAATTGTACTTGACATTTTGAAAATATATTTAAAGTATTTCATAAACCATGTTCCCTACAGCATATCATCATTATACTTTTGTCTTTTTTTGTAATTGTGTAAATATATTCCTCTGGTGTAGGTCGCCTATTTCCAAAATACTTTTTGAAGTTTGCTTGTATGTCTAGGTCAATATTGTTCATAGCTTCATCAATATTCTCCTGCATTATTTTTATTAATTAAATTTTGAGTATCAACAACTAACAATACCATTCTATTACCTCCCAAATTCTAATTCTCTGTCTATGTCACATTCTGTTTGTTGGCTTATTTCATCTAAGGTTTTTAACCAATTGTTAAAAACTTCTAAGGTTATCAATTCCCCATCTTGATACATGGAAATCTTCGCTCCTGCTTGACAAAGTTCTTTAATCAGATTACAAAAATCTCTTTCCTATCAATTCCGTTTACATCTTCTACAACATTATGATATTCCAAATCAAAACCTAACACAAAATCACTTTCTCAATTTTTTCTTTTATAGCGCCTACAGATAGAGTACTATAAAATTTTCTAATTATTTTTATATATTTTGTGCTTGAATTATCTTTTTCTATTTTTAATTGAATTAAATCCATTCGTATAGTCTTCCATAAATTCTAATTTTCCAGTTTCGTATTGTACTCATAATATAGGATAAATTTAATTATTGAAAAAACTTAAAACCTGACTATTAAAATCTTTTGCTTCTTCGTATGTACTATGCCCTAGTCCATTATAAATATTTAACTTGCTTTGGGCTATATGATTTGCAAGTTCACAAGAAGAGGAACTTCCCACAATTTTGTCATTATCACCACCTATAACAAATGTGGGACATTGAATTTTTGAAATTTCATCTAAAGCATTATGGGTAAGGCAAGCAGTTGCCTGTATAATAAATCTATCAAGATTTTTAGGTTCGGTAAGTTTACTAAGGATTGAATAAAACGGACGATATGTTTTTAATTTCCTCTCTGTATAGGTTTTTTCTGCTGTATCAATAAATATTTGTTTAAAGTCTTTTTCTTTTGCAAATGATAACCAATTGGAAATTACACTTTTTGATGTTTCATTTGGCTGACACAAAGTTACAGCAAGAACAAGTTTTTCTACCAATTTAGGATAATCTATTGCAAGATATTGTGCTATCATACCGCCTTGAGAAACTCCCAGAACAAAAGCTTTTGTTATATTCAGTTGATTCATGACACTTGCCAAGTCAGTAGCCATATCTCTTGTGGAGCAGTCTTGTTTAAGTTTATTTTTACGGCTAAACACATATACTTTGTAGTCTTTAGCAAATAATTTGTACATTAGTGCAAAGGTAACCGCTGTACCTTTCACTGTCTTTAATGCATCACCCAATCCGGGAATAATAACAAGACTTTTGTTTCCATTTCCAAAAGATATATAATCCATATCTGTATCGTCTATTTTGATATTGCAATTTCTTGCATTGTAAAACATATTTCAGCCTCCTTGAATGAATTTTAAATAAATGATCTCCGTTATAATTTCTAGTTTTCCAGTTTGACAAATTCTTTAATGTAAACATCATCTTCATTTTTTAAATTGTGTTGTGTAATGGCAGCAACAACAAATAATATTATACTTATTAGCAATATAGGTTGATAGATACTTGTGCGGAAAGTTTCAAACACAACACCATAAATAACCTGTCCAAGTGGCGCAACGCATTGAGATACTGCCATAATGATAGCCATAACTTTTCCTAGGTTCTCATTATTAGTTTTCTTTTGCACTTTGCTGATAACAAAAATATCAAGCAACATCAAAATAGCAGAAGCTGGTATCATTCCCAGCATGAAAACAATAAATCCAGGGTAATATCCAAGTTTTAGTATATCTGGCATAACAGCTATCGCTATAGGAATGAACAGTAATGCAATAGCAATTAACCAGCGGTACAACGTATTCATTCTAAAGATTTTCGTAAATGCACCTATTGTTAATGCACCTAAAATTGTGGAGAAACTAACAAGCCCCAAACCAATACCATACATTGTTTCTGAACTTTGCATTACTTCGCGCAAAATGATTGGGACTCCAACAGATAAAAAAGGAGATAGGATAAAGTTTAATACTCCTGCCAAAATCATCGCTTTTAATATAAATGGCTCTTTAACAACATATTTAAAACCGATTTTCATATCTTTGATAATGGTATTTACAATATTTTTGTCTTGTCTGCGTCTTGTGAAAGGTATTTTAATAAAAATTTCCATTACAGCAGATAAGAAAAATGCAATACAACTTAAAATAATGAGGACATCCACTCCAATAAACTTAAATAGAACACCTCCTATAATGGGCGCTATAATATCAGATGTTGCTTGTATACCTGTTACGATACCATTTGCACTTTCAATTTTACTTTTAGCAACAAGCAAAGGAATGCTGGAAGTTACTGTAGGAGTATACATTGTACTGATTATTGATAACATAATCATAATTACACTAATTATAAAAACAGAAGATTTCTCTGCTGATATGAGTAAAAATAAGACAAGTATTATAAAACTACTGCAAAAATCATAAATGACCATTAAGTTTCGTTTATTAAACCTATCTGCTATAGCTCCACCCAATGGCATACTTATACGTGGAATATTAGAAATTGCATATACAGTAGCGAAAATATCTGCTCGACCTGTTATATCCAAAATATAAAGTGATAAAGCAAAACGAAGAAGAGAAGCTCCAAATGTGGAAATAATCTGTCCGATTGCTACTAAAATAAAATTTTTATCATATGCTTTTATTTCTCTTTTCAAGATATTGTCCTCCCTGTTAAATCTCGTTCATAAAAAATGTATTCACTTAATCTTCAAAAAAATTGATGATAGCTGTTGCCAATAATTGAAACATTTCATTAATGTCTATTGAGAGTTTCATATCTCCACTATTATTTTCTACTGTACTCATCGCTACTGTCTGTGCTATACCATCTATTGAAACACTTATGAACATATTCATAGATGCAATAGGAATTGTGGAATGTAATACCCCCAATTCAATTTTTTTAGTTATGTAATTTATAATTTTATTTTGAGCATATTCTAGACTTTTTTTGAATTTTAATAGAGGAAATACAGTGTTTCGCTTTTTATTGTCATAGGCATAAAATACTAAAAGCTCAAAACAAGTTTTACCACCTACAGTTTTTAGCAATTCCGAAACGTATGTTCCTATTGCATTGATACAGTGAAACAAGATTATTTTCTCTGGTTGTTTTGAATTTAACAGGTCATCAATCTTTTGTTCCAGTAAATCATAGGTAGTATTTTTGTTGATTAAGTCAATATAAATTTCATCAATATTAGCGTAATACCGATAAATCGCTCCTTGACTAAAACCAGCTTTTTTAATAATATCCCTCATAGTTATTTGATATAAAGGTTTTTCTTTTAACACTTCGTTGGTACACTCTAGAATAAAATCTTTTCTATCAGTTAAATATTTCGTTGTGACTTTAGGCATAATTAGCTCCTCCTTTTTAAAAGTGACATATTGTCATTTATTATTATAATGCATATTCGGACTAATAGCAAGGAGAAAATGACAAAGTGTCATTTTCTCCTTGCTAAGTAAAAAGAGGATAATATAGATTTAATCAATTATCTTCCAGTTACTATCTTTACGAAGCACAAGCTCAAACTGTGAAATCTGTGTAGCCTTTATCTGATAGTCAATGATTTTGACAATACTTCTCTTTTTTTCTCTTGATTATCCTGTACAGAAAAGAAAAAGCCCTGTCAAGAGCTTGCCACCATAGGTGGTGCTCGCACTCTTGATCGGGCTTTTTGTTTGCTGTATCTTTTCAGAAAGAGGAAAATAGTTTATTCGTCCTCATCATCAAATTGCCTGTTCCTTAATACTTCCCGTAAAAGTTCCATATCCTCTTTTGAGTTTGGGTTTATTCGTTTAATTGAATAATATGGCGTTCTGTATTTATGTCCGTCTGTGCTTTCTCCAAACATATCCATGCTGTATAAATCATCATAGCGGTCTAACAGCTTTTGAAATTTCAAATGCTGGATAAATTCTTTGATTGGGTAAAGGTCGGACGCTTTTATACTCTCTCCATTGATATAGTCCGTTATATATCTGCGTAGCTGTTCTAACTCATATTCCAGCCATTCTTCCTCACTGTCAAAAAAGTTGTCATAATGTCCATGCTTCAGTTCTGCATTTAAGCGTTCTTCTTCTTTTAAGAACTGGCAGACTTCCTTTTCTCCTTGATTGACATACTTCCATTCTCCCGATAATAATTCGTTTGGTGTTACGTCCAGCACTTCCATTATCTTTTCCAGCGTTTCATAAGCAGGATAGTTCAATCCCCTTTCAATCTTGGAAAGGCTCTGCATATTGATACCGATAGCGTCTGCAAGCTCCTGCTGTCTCATTCCTCTAAATTTTCTTATGGTCTGTATATTATTTCCTAAATGGCTTATTTTCATTGCATAACCCTCCATATCTCGTTATATCTTCGTTATTGTAAGTCTATCATGCTTAATATGATTTGTAAAGATAAAAAAATGTATTGACAAATAAGCATATAAGAATTACTATGTATTTGTAATTGAATAAGCACAATAGGATGAAATATGAAAACATTCAAAAAGCAAATCCTATCTGATTAAACTTATAGGTATGAATTTTGATTGATATGGACTTGTTGAAAAAGGTAATGCTGGGATTGGCTGGGGGGG